>Ga0210398_10000132_pt1 | contig 94254 bp, 62 predicted proteins | sample IncBWC4OmetaG_FD_161047 | JGI IMG/M metagenome (GOLD analysis project Ga0210398, IMG submission 161047) | Forest soil microbial communities from Barre Woods Harvard Forest LTER site, Petersham, Massachusetts, United States - Inc-BW-C-4-O | ecosystem: Environmental > Terrestrial > Soil >... | reverse complement strand
ATCGAGCCTAAGTGCACCGGCATATGGGGTGCATTGGCGATCAGCGACCCTTCGGCATCGAACAAGGCACAGCTGAAATCCAGCCGCTCCTTGATGTTCACCGAGTAGGCCGTGTTCTGCAGCCGCAGCCCCATCTGCTCGGCAATATTCATGAACACATTGTTGAACAACTCCAGGGTGACCGGGTCGACGCGGGTGCCCGCGGCGTGGCGCAGGGTGCGGGGGCGCACTCGATGCAATTCCATGCAGCCTGACGCCGTGATCGAGGCTCGCCAACCCGGCTCGACCACCGTGGTGGCATTGCGATCGGCGAGAATCGCCGGGCCGTCGATACTCGCGCCGGCGCGCAGCGTCTCGACCTTGTACAAACCGACGACGCGCCAGCCCGGCGGCTCCTCGCCGCCGAGGCAGTACATGCGCACGACGGCGTCCGCAACCGCATCGAAACCCGGCATCGCAGCGGCCGGCGCGGGGTCGCCCTGTGCGTCGGCCCCGGGAGCGATGCACTCGACCGACACCGACTCGATCACCAGCGATTGCTTAGGCATCAGAAAGGCAAAGCGGCGGCGATAGGCGGACTCGAAGGCCTCGCGTATCGTTGCCACCGCGTCGCCCGGCGCGCCCTGCATGGGCAGTTCCAATCCTACGGCCGTGTCCGTCCCCTGGTAGCGGACGTGCAGGCGAAAAACGGTGCGCAGCGCGGCGCTCCCCGGCGCGCTGTCCAACCCCTGGGAACGCAACTCTTCGCGGCCTTCGTTCCCCAGGCGATCCGCCAGCCGGCGGGCAACGCTCAAGCCCGCATCGTCCAGTTCGAGCTCCACCGCGGCCTCGCGCATGACGATCTGATCGGCGAGCCCCATGCCGTAGGCCGACAGCACACCCGCCAGAGGATGGCTGAATATCCGGCTCATACCGAGCGCGTCGGCCACCTGACAGGCGTGCTGACCGCCCGCGCCGCCGAAGCATTGCAGGGCGTAACCGCTCACATCGTAGCCGCGCATCACGGAGATGCGCTTCACGGCGTTGGCCATGCTACCGACGGCAATCTGCAACGCACCCGACGCGGCCTGCTCCGGGCTGATGGCATCACCGCTGGCGCTCGTCATGCGCTGCGCCAACTCGGCGAAGCGCTGCGCTACGATGCCGCCATCCAGGGACTCATTGGCCCCGGGGCCGAAAACTCGCGGAAAAAAATCCGGCTGAATGCGGCCGAGCAGTACATTGGCGTCGGTCACGGTCAGGGGACCCGCGCGCCGATAGCTTGCGGGTCCCGGGTCGGCGCCCGCGGACCCAGGGCCCACCCGCAGCCGGGCGCCGTCGAAGCGAATGATGGATCCGCCGCCGGCGGCGATGCTGTGAATGCTCATCATGGGCGCGCGAATGCGCACTCCGCCCAACTCGGTGTCGAATGTGCGCTCGTACTCGCCCGCAAAATGGCTCACATCGGTGGAGGTGCCGCCCATGTCGAAGCCGATGACTCTCGAGTGCCCCGCCCGCTGCGCGGTGCGCGCCATGCCGACGATCCCACCGGCCGGCCCGGAAAGAATGGCATCCTTGCCGTGGAAATGATGCGCCTGGGTCAGCCCGCCCGAGCTCTGCATGAAGAAGAGCGGCACGCCGGGCATGAGATGTGCCACTCCGTCGACATAGCGCCGCAGTATGGGAGACAGGTAGGCATCGACCACCGTGGTATCGCCGCGGGGCACGAGCTTCATGAGCGGACTCACCCGATGCGACACGGACACCTGAGTGAAACCGATCTGGCGCGCCAGATTTTCGGCGCACTGCTCGTGCTGTGCGTAGCGGTAGCCGTGAACAAACACGATGGCGCAGGAGCGCAAACCGTCGGCATAGGCCTCCTGCAGGCGGGCGCGGAGCGCCGCTTCGTCCAATGCCTCGATGACCTCGCCACGGGCACCCACTCGTTCCGCGGCTTCGATCACGCGCTCGTACAGCATTTCGGGCAGAACGATGTGCCGGTCGAACAGCCGCGGTCGCGCCTGAGTCGCGATCCGCAGGGCATCGCGAAATCCGCGCGTGATGACCAGCAGAGTGCGTTCGCCCTTGCGCTCCAGCAGCGCGTTGGTGGCCACGGTGGTTCCCATCTTGACGCAGGCCACGCGTTGCGCCGTGATCGACTCCCCCGGCGCCAACCCGAGCAGCCGGCGGATTCCTTCGACCGCGGCGTCGGGGTATTGCGATGGGTTCTCCGACAAGAGCTTTTGGGTGTGCACGCGCCCATCCGGCGCGTATCCGACGACGTCGGTGAACGTGCCTCCCCGATCGATCCAAAACTGCCAGCGCCCGCTCATGGCCGGCTTAACCGCGCGTTCGGATTCGCAGGGCGTCCCAACTGGCATCGGCGATCCACCCGCCGTCCACGGGCAAACTGACTCCGTTGATGAAGCCGCTACGCTCACCGTCCACGAGAAAGGCGATCGCCTCGGCTACATCGCCGGTGGTTGCGAAGCGCGCCATCGGCACCCGATCGACGATGTCGGCGTCCGAATACGCGCCGCTTCCCTGATCCGCGACGTCCATCTCCGTCTTGATCCAACCCGGGCACACGGCGTTGACGCGCACGCCGCGTGCGCCCCATTCGGAGGCCAGAGTCCTGGTCAGCCCGATCAACCCGTGCTTGGAGGCGTTGTAGGCGCTCCGGTGGATGACGCCCGCGAGACCCGCGACCGAAGCGACGTTCACGATACTTCCGCCGTGTCCTGCCAGCATCTGCGCGCCCAGATGCCGGCACAGCAGGAACGGTCCGAACAAGTTGATGTTCATCACCCGCTGCCATTGCGCGGCGGTCGTGTCCTCGGCGGCGGCAATCAAGCTGATGCCGGCATTGTTCACCAATCCATCGGCCGCGCCGTAGTCGCGAGCGATGGACTCGGCCGCGTGCCGCACGAAGGACTCAGAGGAGACATCGCCCACGAGCGCCGCGGCCTGCGCTCCCGTGCTGCGCAGCCGTTCCACCTGGCTCTCGAGCGGTTGCACGTCCAACAGAATCACACGGCAATTGCGCCGCGCCAGCAGCGCGGCGGTCGCGAGGCCGACGCCCTGCGCCGCTCCGGTCACGACCACGGTTTTCATACCAACCTCCTGGCTCATGGCGCATGGCCTGGCGCAGCATCGACCGACTGCTCGACCTCGATCCACAGCCAGGCGACGGCACTCGCCGCGGAAAAGGCCGCGCCGAGAACGAACGCCGTGTGCCACAAATGCTCGCCCGACAGATAGCCGACGATGGGGATTCCGACGATGCCTCCGAGATTGCCCCCCGTGTTCATGACGCCGCTCACGGCCATGGTGTCGCCGCGCCCCACCGTCATGGCCGCTCCCCAGTAGGCGCCCTCGCTGAGTTCTATGGAGGCAAAGCAAACGGCAAGTCCCGCCACCGCGAGATAGGGATTCGAAGCATTCACCGAAATCAACAGCAATACGCCGGCGGCGGATACCGCAATCAGCGGAACCAGCCGATAGCCCCAGCGATCGCCCACGCGGCGGCACAACCCGCCGGTGATGGCTCCGCCGACCCCGGCCCCCGCGGCCGCGGCCAGAGGCGGCACCATGGCGAGCCAGCCGCTTTCCAGCAGCGAAAAATGCCGCTCTTGCACCAAGTACAGGAACACCCAATTGGAGAGCAGGTAGAACGTATAGTTCATGCACAGATAAGAGATCGCCAACAGCAAGACATTGCGGTTCTTGAGGATGAGCAGAAGCCGCTTGAAGTTGATCTGACTGTCGACCGGCGCCACTTCCTGGCCGCCGATTTCGGCGAGTTCGCGGGCCGACATGGCAGGATGCTCGCGCGGCGTATTGCGTCCGTACCACGCCCACAGCGCTATCAGCCCCAAGGCCGGCAAACTCACCCACAGCAGGGCGCGTTGCCAGCCCATGGTGGACATGAGCGTCGCAATCAGCGGCGGCGTGAGCGCCGCGCCCAGTCCGAGTGCCATGGTCTGCAGACCTTGAACGGTCGTCCACTGACGCGGGGAGAACCAAACTTCGAACACACCGGCGGACACCGGAAAAATCGCCGCCTGCGAGCAACCCAGCAGCAGCTGTACGGCAAGCAGCCCCAAGAACAGTCCTGTCCCGCTCAGGACATAGGGCACCAGAGGCATCCCGATGGTGGCCAGAAAGGCCAGCAGTCCGATGATGACGAAGGTGCGCCGCGCGCCGTGGCGCTGTCCGAAGATGCCGCCGGGAAGCTGGAAAAAGCCATAACCCAAAACGAAACCCCACTCGATCAAGCCGATCTGAAATTGGCTGAGATGCAGCTCCGGCATCATCTGCGCGGCCACGACCGTGATGCTCTTTTGCTGGAAATAAGCAAGAAAACCGAACCCGAACAGCAGGGAGAAGATGCGCCAGCGGATGCGGATCAAAGGCGCGTGCGGCGCCGTTGCTGGTTCAGGTGCGAGTACGGCTGCGGACGAGGCTGGCGGCTCCATGCGATATATTCGCATAATTGCCACCAGGGGTTATTGAATGAAAAACCGCCCAAGCGGATTCGGTATCGAGGAATTGCCGCGCATCGTTCGCGGTCAAGGCAGTTACTTGTTCGACGCACAAGGCAGGCGCTATCTCGACGGATCGGGCGGTCCGGCGGTGTTCTGCCTGGGTCACGCCCATCCCGAGGTGAACGCGGCCATAGCGCGTCAATTCGATGAGATCGCCTACGCCTATCGGTATTTGTTCACGAGCTCTGCCCTTGAAAGCCTGACCGGGACCGTGCTCGAGCTGTGCGGCGGCGGCTTTACGGACATCGTGTACAGCGGGAGCGGGTCCGAAGCGGTGGAGTCGGCGCTGAAGATCGCGCTTCAGCACTATGCGGCTCGCGGAATGATGGACAAGCGCCGCTTCATCGCGCGCCGGCGGTCCTGGCATGGCAATACCTTGGGCGCGCTGTCGGTTTCAGATTTTGCACAACGGCGGCGCGCCTTCGAGGGCAGCCTGCTGGACGTCACCTTCGTATCGGCGGCCAACGCGTACCGCCCGCCGGACGGAGTATCCGGCGAGAATCTGGCGGGATTCCTTGCGGCGGAGCTAGAGCAGTCCATCGTGACCTTGGGTCCGGAGCGCGTCGCCGCGTTCATCTTCGAGCCCATCGTCGGCGCCGCCGGCGGCGTGGTACCCGCCCCGGACGGCTACGCGCAAGCAATCCAGGCCGTGTGCCGCAAGTACGACGTTCTGCTCATCGCCGATGAAGTGATGTGCGGATCCGGACGCAGCGGCACCTGGCGCGCGCTCGAGCATGATGGAGTCGTGCCGGACATCATGTGCATCGCCAAGGGACTGGCCGGCGGCTACATCCCCTTGGGCGCAACGCTGGTCACGCGGCGCGTGGCGGCGCCCATCAAAGCGGAGCATGGTGCTTTCATGACGGGGCACACCTTCACCGGCCACACCGCCGCCTGCGCCGCGGGTCTCGCCGTGCAACATATCGTCGGGCGCGATCGGCTGCTCGAGCGGGTGCGCGCCGTGGGCCCCAAGTTTCAAGACGCCATTCGCCGCTCTCTGTCCAAGTTCGACGAGGTCGGCGACGTCCGCGGGAGGGGATTTTTCATCGGCATCGAACTGGTTCGCGACCGCCGCACCCGCGCGCCGTTTCCCGCCGCACGCGCACTGAGCTTCGACATCGGAGCGCGCAGCTTTGCCGACGGGCTCATTTGCTATCCCTGTGCCGGCAACGTCGATGGAGCGGCGGGCGACACTGTGATCATCGCCCCGCCCTACAATGCCGGCGACGGCGAGCTGGAGGAGATCGTCACCAAGCTCACTCGCGCCGTCGATTCCGCCCTAAGCAGTTCCTGACGGAGGCGCATCGGACTCGTTGACCGCGACGAAGATGCAGCAATTCGCGCGCTCGGCCAGCGAGGTTCGCTGCGCACTCCCCCACCAGAAACCGCCCGAGGGCTGCGGATAATGTCCGAGTACGATGAGGTCGATCGACAGCCGCCGGGAATATTCCACGATCTGCTCGATGGTGTTGCCGCTCGCCAAGTAGCCTTCGGCGGCGACGCCGCGCGCCTTCAGCCACTCGACGGACTCCTCCAGCAGCCTACGATAGCCGCCTTCCTCGTCGATGAGGCATGCATGGCCTGCCGCGCCGGCGACGACGGCGGCGCCCGCCACCCCGGAGGGAATGATCGACAGCACATAGACCCGCGCACCGACCAGTATGGCGAGCTCAGCGCCGCGCTTCAGCGCCCGGCGGCCCACCACCGTACCGTCGTAGCACAGCAGCACCCGCTTGAACATGACGTCACTCCAGCTGGAACTGCCGGCTCACATCGCCGCTGTCCGCACCGGCAGAGTCCCAGCTCCACTCGTCGAAGTATGCTCGGCCGCGGGCGTCAATGCGAATAATTGTCGAGCACCGAGTGCCGTAGTCACCCGCCCGCACGAAGGCGCTCGAGAGCAGGCGTTCCCATTCGATACTTACGCCGGTCCGCGGCAGCTCATCATCGGGCGCCGGCCGGTCATCGCGCAACAAGGCGAGCAAGGGCGCGGTGTCGGGCATGTCCCGCAACGCCGCTTCCAGGCGGCTCTTGGCATGTCGAACCTTGGGCCAGGGCGTGTCGAGCAAGTGATTGGATAATCCATAGATGCCGGGTCCGAGCTCACGCCCGGAGCCCCGCACGCTTTCGTAGATGCCGAGCCGCTCGCCATCGGAGAAAATCACATTGAACCCATTGTAGTTCGCACCGACGCCGCGCAGATAGTCGAGGCTCTGCGCCACCGAGGCGCCCGAATCGAGCAGCGATGTGACGAGCGCGCCGCGGCTCGGTGCATCCGCACGCCGCTGCTCTGGATCGCGGTAGTTGGTGAGTGCCGCGAACCGGCCTGCACGGGTGAGTCCGAGCCAGGTGCCGCCTGCTTGCAGGTCCCGCCCAGCGAGAATTTGCGGATGATCCGGCCACCAATCGGCAGCCGCGGCCGGGCGCGCGTGGAATTCGTCCCGGTTCGCGGCCACGACGCATGGGTACAGCGGATGCACTTTCCAGACGACCAGCACCAGACACATCGCAGCTCCCCTCGCTCACGCCGGTAACGTCGCCTCGAGATCGAGCACCTCGTCCAGCACCTCGATCCAGTGCTTCACCGGAGTGCTCGTCCCCGACTGCAAGTGCTGAATGCAGCCCATGTTGGCCGACACGATGCAATGCGGCTCGAGCACCGCCAAATGCCCAAGCTTGCGATCGCGCAATTGCAGCGCCAGCTCCGGCTGCAGTACCGAATAGGCACCGGCCGAGCCGCAGCAGAAATGGCTCTCGGCCGCGACACTAACGTCGAATCCCAGCTCTCGCAGATGCGCCTCGATGCCGCCGCGCAACTGTTGGCCGTGCTGCAGGGTGCAAGGTGAGTGCAAGGCCAAGCGTTCGAGTGCGTCGGGGCGCAGCCGATCGCGAAGCGCGGTCACGAGGTCCGGCAGATACTCGCTTAAGTCCCGCGCCAATGCGCTGATGCGCGCCGCTTTCTCGGCGTAGAGCGGATCGCCGGACAGGGCGTGTCCGTATTCCTTGATCGCGAGACTGCAGGCGGATGCGGAGGCCACGATCGCCTCGATCTCGCCCGCCTCGACCGAGGGGCTCCAGGCATCGACGTTGCGGCGCATGTTGGCCAATCCGCCTTGCGTGTCGCCGAGATGCGTGCGCAGAGCCCCGCAACAGTCGGCGGCGCCTGCGTAGAGCGTCCCGATCCCCGCCGCATCGAGCACCCGCAGGGTGGCGGCATCGATGCGGGGCATCATCGAGGGCTGCACGCAGCCTTGCAGCATCAGCACCCGGCGACGATGCGCGCCGGTCGAAGTCGCACGTGCGGGGGCGGACCGCGGCGGCACATGCTTCTTGATGGAGGCCGGCAGCAGCGGCCGCACGGCCTGTCCCAGCCGCAGGGCGGTTCCAAACAACGGCGAGGTCAGACCCTCCTTGAGCAGCCAGCGGACGCTGCGTTCAGGCGCGGGGCGATCCACCCGCGCATCGACGATCTTGCGGCCGATGTCCACCAGGTGACCGTACTCGACGCCGCTCGGACAGGTGGTCTGACAATTGAGGCAGGTGAGGCAGCGATCCAGGTGCTGCTGCGTGCTGCGGGTCACTTCCGCGCCCTCGAGCACCTGTTTGATCAAGTAGATTCGCCCGCGGGGGCCATCGAGTTCATCGCCCAGCAATTGATAGGTCGGACAGGTCGCGTTGCAGAAGCCGCAGTGCACGCACTTGCGCACGATGGCCTGCGCCTCTTCGGCGTCCGGGCTCCCCTGAAATTCTGGACTCAAATGGGTTTGCATGTGGGATTAAAGGCCGGCGTACAAGCGCCCCGGATTGAATATGCAGGCCGGATCGAAGGCCTGCTTCAAGCCACGGTGAATTCGCAGAAGAGCTCCGGGAAGCGGCGTGAACACCCCGCCCGATTTGTCGGCACCGCGAACCAGGGTGGCATGCCCGCCTGCCCGAGCGGCGGCCGCACGCACTAGCCCAAGTTCGGCACCGGTGCGCCACCAGCGCTGCGCGCCGTTCCACTCGATGATCTGCCGGCCCGGCAGCTCGACCGGAGGGGCGGTGCTCGGCAGGGACAGGCGCCAGAGACATTCTCCGCGAGTCAAATCGGTGTCGTCCAAGGCGAAGAAATCGTGGGTTTGATCGCGCAAGCTCAGCCACCAAGCCGTGGCCGCATCGGCGGCGATCGGGGCGCCGCCCAACCTGCCGCAGGCCGCATTCACGGCGGCCACCGCGCCCGACAGGCGCACGCGCAATCGTCCCTCGTGCCAGGCGCTTGCATGCATGGGCAGCGGCTGCGAAGCCCACAGGTTCACCTGCTCGAGGGCGCGACTCTCGTTCCAATCGAAGCATAGAGTCGCCGTGGCCCGGTTCATGGGCAGCACCTTGAGCGACACCTCGCAAATGACTCCCAGTATCCCCAGCGAGCCGACCAGCAGCCGCGACACGTCGTAACCCGCGACGTTTTTGGCCACTTGACCGCCGAAGGTCAGGACCTCGCCGCGTCCGTTGAGCAGGGTCACACCCAACACATGGTCTCGAATCGAGCCGACGCTGGCACGCGCCGGCCCCGACAGTCCCGCCGCCGTCATTCCTCCCACCGTGCCGCCGGCGGAAAAGCGCGGCGGCTCGAATGGCAGGCATTGGCCGTGGGCGTAGAGGACGGCTTCCAGCTCCGCAAGCGCAGTGCCCGCGCGCGCCGTCACCACGAGTTCGGTGGGCTCGTAGGAACTGATCCCCTCGAGATCCTTCACATCCAGCGGTTCGCCCGAAGGAAGGCCGCCGTAAAAGGTCTTGGTGCCACCGCCGCGAATGTCCAAGGGCGCACGCTGCGAGCGGGCGCGATCGACCTGATCGATCAACCGTGCGAGCGCCGGATCCTGCGGGTCCATCAAAATCTCGGCAGGTTTGGAAAGGGCAGCAGGCCGCGATGCACGTGCATCTTGCCGTACTCGGCGCACCGATGCAGCGTGGGAATCACCTTGCCGGGATTCAAAGATTCCAACGGATCGAAAGCATGCTTCACCGCCAAGAATTGCGCGCGCTCGGCCGGGGCGAACTGCACGCACATGGAGTTGAGTTTCTCCACGCCCACTCCGTGCTCGCCGGTCACGGTCCCTCCCAAGCGCACGCTGGTTTCGAGGATGTCGGCGCCGAATAGCTCGCAGCGGCGCATCTCGTCCGGCTCCTCGGCGTCGAACAGTATCAACGGATGCAGGTTGCCGTCGCCCGCATGAAACACGTTGACGCAGCGCAGGCCGTAGCGCTCTTGCATCTGCTGGATCGCCCGCAGCATTTCCGCCAGGCGCTTTCTAGGAATGGTGGAATCCATGCACATATAGTCCGGGCTGATGCTGCCCGAGGCCGGAAAGGCGTTCTTGCGCCCGCTCCAGAACCTGAGGCGCTGCGCCTCGTCGCGGCTGACCTCCAGCCGCGATGCGCCGGCGGCCTTCAGAACCTCCTCCATCCGCAGGATTTCCTCTTCCACTTCCTCGACGCTGCCGTCGCTTTCGCACAGCAAAATGGCGGCCGCGTCCAGGTCGTAATCGGCGTGCACGAATGCTTCGACCGCGGCGGTCATGGCCTTGTCCATGAGTTCGAGACCGGCCGGGATGATGCCGCCGGCGATCACGCTCGCCACCGCCGCGCCCGCCGATTCGATGTCGTCGAAGCTCGCCATGATGCAGCGTGCGGACTGCGGTTTGGGAACGAGTTTCACCGTGACTTCCGTGGTAATGGCCAGCATGCCTTCGCTGCCCACTATGATGGACAGCAGATCGAGGCCCGGCACATCCAGCGCCAGCGAACCGAACTCCACCGGTTCGCCGTCCGCCATGAAGCCGCAGACCCGCAGCACGTTGTGCAGGGTCAGCCCGTATTTCAGGCAGTGCACGCCTCCCGAGTTCTCGGCGACATTGCCGCCGATAGTGCAGGCGATCTGACTGCTCGGATCCGGCGCGTAATACAGGCCGTAAGGCGCCGCCGCCTCGCTGATGGCCGCATTGCGCACACCGCATTGAACGACCGCCGTCCGGGCTCGCGGGTCGATCCGCAGGATCCTGTTGAACTTGGCCAGGGACAGAACCACGCCCCAATGATGGGGCGTGGCGCCGCCGGACAGGCCCGTGCCGGCGCCGCGCGCAATCACGGGCACGCCCATGCGATGGCACACCTTGAGGGCCGCCGCGACCTCCGCCTCAGTATCCGGCAGCACCACCAGCAGGGGGGAGGTGCGGTAGGCGGTCAGCGCGTCGCACTCATACGGTGCGGTGTCCTCGTGGCGGTATAGGACCGCTCGGCGCGGCAGAAATTCGGCAAGCGCGGCCGCCACATCGGCTTGGCGCGCTTCGCGCGCGCCTCGAGCCGCTACCACGGCCTCCGGGGAGGTATTCATTGCGTGCATTATGCATCACTGTCGCGGTCCGGCGGTCGCGACGCGGACGCGTTTCAGGGGCGAGTTACGCAAATCGCGGCACTGGAGTAGGATTCGGCAAAAGCAATACCGGCAGCGCAACACCGCAAACGGAGCACTGATGTTTCAGCAATTGTTGACCCCCGTCGGCGACAGCCTGACGCTGTCCTTCCTGGTCGCGATTCTGCCCGTCGCCACCGTTCTAGTCCTTCTGGGGATAGTGAAACGGCCGGCATGGCAAGCCGCGCTCGGCGGACTCATCGTCGGATTGCTGATCGCCTCCACGGTATGGGGCCTGCCGGCGCAGATCGCTCTCTCCTCCGCCTTTAACGGCGCCGTGTTCGCGCTCTGGCCGGTGATGTGGATCGTCATCAATGCGCTGTTCCTCTACAACATCGCGGTGTCCTCCGGCCGTTTCGATGCATTCCGCTCCTGGATCATCACTCACCTGCCCAACGATCGGCGCGTGGTGCTGATCGCCATCGGTTTTTGCTTCGGCGCGTTGCTCGAAGGCGTCGCCGGATTCGGCGCCCCGGTGGCCATCACCGCGTCGCTGCTCATCATGTGCGGATTTCCGGCGCTCGAGGCGCTGGTGTTCGTGCTGCTGTTCAACACGACGCCGGTCGCCTTCGGCGCGCTGGGAACTCCGGTCACCGTCCTGGGCGCCGTGACGGGGCTGCCGGCGCCTGCCCTTGCCGCCATGATCGGGCGGCAATTGCCCTTCATCGCCGCCTTCCTGCCTTTCTATGTCATGGCACTGTACGGCGGATGGCGCTCCATCCGCGCGCTCTGGCCCATGCTCGCCGTCGCGGGTTTCAGTTTCGGCTTGCTGCAATTTGCCGCCTCCAATTATCTCGACTACACCCTGACCGACGTGTTCGCGGCGCTCGGATCGTTGGCGGTGACCCTGCTGTTCCTGCAGTTTTGGCGGCCGGCGGCGGACCCGGAATTCACCATTTCCCGTTCGCCGTCGGCCTCGGCCGCCGCGGCGCCGCGCCCGGTAGCGGCTTGGCAGGGCTGGATGCCGTGGCTCATCGTGACGGCGGTCGTGATCGTGTGGACATACATGAAAGTAGCCGCGGTCGGGCAGATCGGCGTTCATTGGCCGGGACTCGACAAGGCCGTGTCGATCACCCTGTATCACGACAAGCCGTATGCAGCCGTGTGGAGTTTCCAGCCGCTCGGCACCGGCACGGCGATCCTGCTCGCAGCATTCATCACCGCCCTGCTCGTCCGATTGCCGTTTGCCGAGATGGTGCAATGCTACGTGCGCACCATCCGCCAAATCTGGCAGGCCGTTCTCACCGTGATGCTGATTGTCGCCCTGGCGTACGTCATGAACTACTCGGGGCTGGCCTATACGCTGGGCCTCGCGGTCGCCTCGACCGGGCACGCGTTCATTTTGTTTTCTCCCTTCCTGGGATGGATTGCGGTATTCCTGTCGGGCAGCGATACCTCGGGCAACGCATTGTTCGGCAATCTGCAGGTGGTCGCGGCCCGGCAGCTGCACCTCAACCCCTTGCTGTTCGCCGCCACCAATTCGTCCGGCGGCGTTCTCGGCAAGATGATTTCCCCGCAAAACATCGCGACCGGAGTCTGCGTGACGGACCTCAAAGGCAAGGAGGGAGCGGTGCTGGCGCGCACCTTCCTGCACAGCATCGTACTGACCTTGGTGCTGGTCGTCATCGTCATCATCGAGCAGTACGTGGTGCCCGGGATAATTCCCGCATTCATCGAAAAGTGAGGGCAGTTGTCGGGGCGGAGGTTGTCGGATTTTTCCGGCACCATCACGTGGAGTGCGCCTCTACAAATCGGCTTGGCAATACGCTACATTGATCCGGCAAGCGGGACCCGCTGTGCGCATCTGGAATAGCCATGAAGCCGCCACGTATCGATCGACCGTTTCGAGTTTCCGCTATTGGGTGCCTGATCGCGTTCGCGCTGGGCGGTCATGCGCCCGCGGTGCAGGCGCGGACCGAGGCGGAACCGCCCAACGTGAGCCCGGCTGCGTATGCCAAGGCAGATTTGGACCTGGCCGAGAAGGTGCGGACCGCGCTTCAAATCGACCCGTACATCAACGATACCCACATCGAAGTATCGGTCGAGAGAGGTACCGTCTACTTGCGCGGATTCGTCATGGGCGCGTGGGATCTTCTGGACGCCATCCGCATCGCGCACCGGGTCGCGGGCGGCAGCCGCGTGATCGACGAGCTGTCCATCCAGATGGGCGGACGCAAATAGGGCTTTAAACTCGGCTCGGCTTACGGAACTACCCAATAGACTGTCTTATATCCGTCGCGCGAAAGGGTCACGGCGTCCCCAGGTTCGAATGCGTAGCCCTGTACGTAGCCAAATTCGGTAGGACGACCTGGATCCACGTCGATGGTGAAGTTGTGTTCCTGGTGCGACGCTGCATCTACGATGTGCGCCTTCACGGCAAGCCCTGTACTGCTCAAATTGCGCAGCACTGCGATTTCACCATGCCCGAGTATTGCCTTACGGAAGCCGACACCTATCGGAAGATTTTTGAGGGCCGCTTGTCGCTGAAGTTCTGCGTTTTGGGCTTGAAGCTGCGCGCGACTTTTGATGACAGAAAGCGCGCTGAGAGCGCCTCCAATCACGATCACTCCCACGGCTATGTTGATACCCCTGGCCTTGCTGAACATGGTACGTCCCCCTTGAACCCCGACTTGATGTTCCTCGGGCGTATCAGGGGCCACTGTGTCAGGCGTCACGAATCCGTTGTCTTACCGAGAATCAGGCTATTTTTTGGCTGGAGTTGATGCGCCGCAGATTCTCGGCCGCCTGCCAGTAATCGTGTGCGGTCTTACGCAGTCGATCCTTCTCCTGTTCGGTTACGTCAATCGGGCCCGCCTTGGTTTCCTGAACAACCCTACCTCATTTACTCGCCATCATCTGTCAAACACGGCTTGCTATCATCTAGCCATTGACGGGCTCTGCATGCATCATGGCTCCGGCTACAAGAATGTCGAACCGGAGAGTTCAGATGGACACTGCCTCCCCAACTGGCGCGACCGAACCACAGCAAGCGGAACAGCCCGGCCTTCCCTCGGATGCAGAGAAGGAAGCTCTCAATCGTAGCGGGCCCTTAATTCGCTTCGCGTCCGAGAACGTCAAGGATCTCGACAAGACACTCGTGCTTGCGATTTCACAAGCACGCAAGGCGGAGATCGATAAGACGTGGTCGCCAGCGACTTCTGCAGAATTTTGGCTTGCCTTCAACGCACTATGCACTCTCATTAAGCCTGTGACGATTGACGGGCTTAGCGCCGAGCACCGCAATATCCCAGTGAAGTTTCGGGTGAGATTTTGGCGAGTACCCATCAATGAGTCACTTGGGGAGAGAAGTTCTCGTCGTTATACGATAGGGCTCCTGACCCTTCTCGGTATGATCGTTGTATTTCAACTCATTACTTGGGTATACGCCAACCTCTCGGGCGCGTTGGACGAGAACGCAAAGACACTCCGAGCGTCCTCAGCAGAATTGCAATCGAGGTGCACCACTCTCGCTCCAAAAACAACTGATAAAGACGGCAAGGGGCACCAATGGACGGACGACGAAACAACCTCTTACGACGGTATTGTTCGAGCCGAGGGAGCCATGGCTGCCGAATCGATTCGCCTATTAGAGTCGAGTCGGTTCTTGGCTGACATCCTGCCAGTTCACTTCGAGGCGCAAAGTCAGCCTGCTATCGCGCGTGAAGTCAGGTCCGACTGGGCTTTGACGTGCGACGCATACATTCAAAATGCTGCTATTGCCTCCGGTTATGCCGCTAAGGTATCAGAACGCGCTCGCCTTCTAAGTGGCATCATGCTGCAATTTCTTTTGCCCGTGCTGCTCGGCACCATTGGCGCCATTGCATATGTGTTGCGCTCTACTTCTGAGCAAATCAAAAGCACAACATTTCTAACAACATCGCCAGTTCGAAACCTGGTTCGCATAGTTTTGGGCGCCTTGATGGGTGTTGTGATTGGACTATTTACCAATCTATCTACCACCGTCGATCTGCAGCCCCTTGCCTTTGCATTCTTGGCTGGATATGGGGTGGAACCAGTCTTTTCTCTGTTCGATGCTCTGATATCAAGACTGAAGTAGCTCCGCGAGGGACGTTTCGAGCATGCTCGCAAACCCTGCAAAAAAGAGTGCCCCGGGCAGGAATCGAACCTGCGACCTAGCGCTTAGGAGGCACTCGCTCTATCCACTGAGCTACCGAGGCTTGAGGATCGAGGCCGGAGCATTGCCCCGGCCTCGAAGAGTTGGTGGAGGAGAAGGGGATCGAACCCTCGACCTTCGCATTGCGAACGCGACGCTCTCCCAACTGAGCTACTCCCCCAAAAAGGGCCCGAATATTACCAGCAAAGGCGCTCCAAGCCAAAGTATCGCGCCTCAGTTGCTCAATCCTACGTTAGGATGTGGCCCAGGAGGGATGCCACATGATCAAGGCGGATGAACGCGCGCCCGAATTCACGCTTCCGGACGAGACCGGTAGGGATAGGTCGCTGACCGAGCTTCTGAGCGCCGGTGCCATCGTGCTGTACTTCTATCCCGCCGACTTCACCCCCGGCTGTACCCGTCAGGCCTGCGTGTTGCGCGACCTGCACACAGAGATCGAGCGGGCGAACCTACGCGTGGTTGGAATCAGTCCGCAGAGCCCTGAATCGCACACCAAGTTCAAGGCCAAGTACCAACTGCCCTTCGTTCTGCTGTCGGATCGACAGAAGACGGTCATCAAGATGTACGGCGTCAACGGACCGTTAGGGATAGGCGTGCGCCGCGCCACCTTTCTGGTCGACGCGAGCCGCCGGGTTCGCGATGTGGTGTTGGCGGATTTCAGGATCGGCCGCCACTCGGAATTCGTGCGCAAGGCGGTCATGCTGCGCGCCACGGCAAGCCCTTAAGCCTTCCCTAGTAATTCAACCGCAGCAAATTCGCGTGACCGATTCGCGGCACCGAAACGATGTACATGGTGCCGTACTCCCGATCGCCGATTTCGGGCACGTTCGAATTGCCGCTTAAGGTAGCAACGATCTTGGGTACCGTATCGCTATGTCCGACGATCAGCACCCGCCCGCCGGCGTGCTCGCGCAGCACCCGGCGCACCAGACCCTCGGTGTCGTCGGCCGGCGCGACGGTGACGGTGAGCCCCAAACGCGCCGCAAGGGGCTCGGCAGTCTGCCGGTTGCGCAGAGCCGGCGACACGTAGATGGCGTCCAAGTGACCCAAATGCTTGGCATCGCCGAACATGTTCGCGAGCGACGCCGCACGCGCCGCTCCCGCGCTGTCGAGCGGCGGTTCCGTTGCGCTGACGGTCAGGTCCTTTTCCGCGTGGCGAATGACGATGACGGTGGTTGAACCGGCGGTCGCCCAGGCCCACACGGTCGCCGCCGCGACACACACGACCAGGATTGACCCGAAGGCCGCGATCCCCGTCAGCCAGACGGGGGTCATGAAAGGCCGGCGTTGAAAACTCACGTGGTCCTTTGTCATTGCTAGGATGATACCAATGAAAGCCCACACCCTGCCCAAAAGCCTGTCGGCTCCCCGTCTTCAAGCCGTCATCCTCGCCGCGGGATTCTCCTCGCGGCTGGGCAGCCCGAAGGCCATGGCCCGGGTGGGTGCTCAGAGCTTGTTGCGAAGAACTATCTCCTTGGCGTCGGGGTTGGGGCCTGCGGAAATCCTCATCGTAGTGCCGCGCCGGGCGTCCAGTTACCGTACCGAAGCGCGAGGATTCAAGGTGATCTTCGCCGCCAATCCGCGTCGCGCCGACGGCTTGTCGAGCTCCGTGCGCCGCGGCCTGAGGAAAGCGCGTTTCTCCGCCGCGGCCTTGCTGCTGCCGGTCGACCTGGCGGCGCTGCGGCGACGCGACATCGTTCGCTTGATCTCGCGCTGGCGCGCGCGGCGGCGCTGCGTGATCGCGAGACGCCTCGGAGGCGGGGATGACATGCCGCGCGGCGGCGTGCCTCTCATCCTGCCGCGGTGGCTTTACTCCCGGGCGCAGAGCGTGACCGGCGACATCGGTCTGCGCGGCTTGGTGAGCGGATTGCCGCCATCGCAGCGGATCCTGCTGCCGCTTGCGTCCGCGGCGCTCGACGTCGATACCCCGCAGGATCTGCGCACCGCGAGGCGCCGCCCGCGCGCCTTGGGCGCCCCTCTTTAGGAACTGGTCTGGACCAATCGATAACCGACGGCCGTCTCGGTCAGTATGTGCTTGGGCTGCGCCGGATCGTCCTCCAACTTCTGGCGCAGGTGCCCCATATAGACCCGCACATAGTGGCCGTCTTCAGTGTGCGAGGGGCCCCAGACCTCGCGCAGGATTTGGCGATGCGTGAGTACCTTGCCGGAATTGGCGATGAGCAAGCTCAACAGACGGTATTCGATCGGGGTCAGGTGGACGGACTCCCCGCGCTTGTGAACCGTGCGCAAGCTCAAATCGATTTTCACGTCGCCGAACTCGAAAACCGACCCCAAGGCCGCGCCCGCGTCACGGCGGCGGCGCGACGCGGCACGCACGCGCGCCAGCAGTTCCCCGACACCGAAAGGTTTGGTCAAGTAGTCGTCGGCCCCGGCATCCAGCGCCTCGATCTTGTCCTGTTCGCCGACGCGGGCCGATAGAACGATCACGGGCACGTTGGACCAGCCGCGCAAATCGCGCAGAAACTCCATACCGTCGCCGTCGGGCAGCCCGAGGTCCAGAATGACCAGATCGGGCTTGCGCGTGCCGGCGTCGGTGAGCCCCTGCCGCAAAGTCTCGGTCTCATGCACGCTCCACCCCTCGGCCTCCAACGCGGTGCGAACGAAGCGCCGAATTTGCCGCTCATCCTCGACCAGGATGGCCACCGGGAGCGGTTCAGCCATTGGCGGCCTCCGGCTCAACCGCGGCCGGCGGGGGGTGGCCCAGCGGCAGAGTGAAGGTAAATCTAGCGCCGCCACCCGGCCGATGGGAGGCGACGATCTTGCCTTGATGGGACTCGACGATGGCGCGGCAGATAGCCAATCCCAGCCCCACTCCCGGGGTCGCCGATTCCCGTTCGCCCCGGGTGAATTTCTGGAAGATGGCCTCCTCGCGTCCGGCGCCGAGGCCCGGCCCGTTGTCGGACACGGACACGCTGAGCTGATCCCCGACGATCTCCGCCGCCATCGTGATCCTGCTGCCGGGAGGCGTGTACTTCGAGGCGTTTTCCAGCAAATTCACCAGCACCCGTTCGATCAACAGCGCATCGATGTGCACCAGCGGCAGATTCCGCGGTAAGTGCACCTCCACGAGGTGATGTTTCAGCATCTCGCGCGCCGCGTTCAACGCCGACCCGACCACCTCCTCCAACGGCTGCCACTGTAGGTTGAGTTTGACCTCGCCGCTTTCGATGCGTGCCATGTCGAGCAGATTGCTCACCAGAGTGCTCATGCGGCGCGCTTCGTCCTGAATGGCCTCCGCGCTCTCGAGCTGCTCCGGCGACAGCGGCGGCTTGGTGAGCGCCAAAGACTCCGCCAGGCCCACGAGCACCGTCAGCGGCGTGCGCAAATCGTGCGACAGGGCCGCGAGCAGCGAATTTCGCAAGCGCTCCGATTCCATTCGCACCACGGCGTCCTGCGCGACTTTCACGTAGTGCACGCGCTCGAGCGCAATGGCGATCAGCGCGGCGAAGGTGTCGAGCAGCTGGCGCTGCTCCGGTATGCGCAGCAGCCGCCGATTGCGGGCCTTGACCGCCAACACGCCCCGCGCCCGCGTCGGTGCGCGCAGCGGCACATAGAGAACTTCGGTGCCGGGCAAGGTATCGGTACCGAAGCCCGCCGGCTGGCCCTTGTCGAAGGCCCATTGAGCGATGCCGATATCGACGGCGAGCGCGGCGTCCGCGCGCGACGAGGTCACGGCCAGTTGACCTGCGGCGTTCGGCAGCAGCAGCGCCGCGCTCGCCCGGAAGGTGCGCTCGATGGACTCATCGCTGATACGGACGACTTGGCCGATCTGCACCGCACCCGACAGATCGCGTGCGATTTCGTACAAGGAGCCGGCGCGCTCCTCGCGGTGCCCGGCCACGCGCGCCTGAAAGCGCAGGCCCGCAGTCAACTGTCCCGTGATCAAGCCGACGGCCAGCATGATGATGAATGTGAGAATGTACTGCACATCGCTCACCGCGAAGGAGAAGCGCGGCGGCACAAAGAAAAAATCGAAAGAACAAACGCTCAGGACGGCGGCCATGGCCGCGGCGCCGCGCCCGAATCGAACGGCGACCAACACGACGGTCAAGATGAATATGGCCACGATGTTCGAACGGTCGAAATGCTCGGCCAAGGGTATCGAGAGCAGCGTCACGGCCACGCACGCGAGCGCCGCCCATAGATAGCGCAGGCGCTTGAAGCGGTGGCGATCGCTGGATTCGGATCCTGGAGCGTCCGACAGCGAGGACCGCTTTGCATCCCCGTTCTGCATCGCTCCGTCCGCGCGCCCGATTTCCACCAGGTCGATATCCGGCGCGAGCATTGCCAGCTTCTGGCCGCTCGACCTCTGCCACGGCCATAGCCGCCGCGCGGGGTCGCGGCCGATGACGAGCTTGGAGAGGTTGTGACTGCGCGCGTACGAGATCACGCTCACCGCCACGTCGGGATCGGCGATCACCGCCGTCGTCGCGCCCAGCTCCTTGGCCAAATTCAGCGTTCCGAGAATCCTCTCGCGTCGCGCCGCGGGCAGGCGCTGCAGCCCGGGCGTTTCCACGTACACGGCATGCCACTCCGCGTTCAGCTGGCCGGCGAGTCGCGCCGCCGCCCGTACCACCCGCTCCGCCCCGGCGTCGGGGCCGACGCAGGTCAACAGCGCGTTGGCGGTCTTCCAAACGGATTCAATGGACTTGTCGACTCGATAGGCTTGAACATCGCCCTCGACGCGGTCGGCCGTGCGCCGCAGCGCGAGCTCGCGCAGAGCCATGAGATTGCCCTTGCGAAAGAAATTGTTCGCCGCCCTCTCCGCCTGAAGCGGCACGTACACCTTGCCCGCCTTCAACCGATCCAGCAGTTCCTCCGCCGGAATGTCGACCAATACCACCTCCTCGGCGTCGTCGAACACGGTGTCCGGTACGGTTTCCCATACCCGTACGTTGGTAATCCCGCCGACCACGTCGTTCAGACTTTCCAAATGCTGCACGTTCAGCGTCGTGAACACGTCGATGCCCGCCGCCAGCAGCTCTTCGACGTCCTGCCAGCGTTTCGGGTGGCGCGCGCCCTGCACATTCGAGTGCGCGAGCTCATCGACCAGGATCAGGGATGGACGGCGCAGCAGCGCCGCGTCGAGATCGAACTCGATCAAGTCCTTGCCGCGGTAAGACATCGGCTTCGGCGGCAGAATCTCCATATCCGCGAGCAGAGCCGCCGTTTCGGCGCGGCCGTGGGTCTCGACCACGCCGATGACCACGTCCCTGCCGTCGAGCTTGAGCTTGCGGGCGGTCGAGAGCATGGCGTAGGTCTTGCCCACGCCGGCCGAGGAGCCGAAATAGATCCGCAATTTACCGCGGCGCGCCTCGGCTTCTTCGCGCTTGACCTTGGCCAGAAGCAGGTCGGGATCGGGCCGCTGTTCGCTTAGGGTGGGCATCACCCGCTATTGTGCGCGATCCAAGTCCAAATTGAGCAACAAGACGTTGACTCGTGCCTCGCCGAATATTCCCCACTGGGGCGCTTCGACGTGGGCCAGTACGAACCGGCGCATGATGACGGGGTCGAGATGCCGTGCTTGCGCAACTCGCCCGACCTGGTAGAGAGCGGCCGCCGGACTGATGTGCGGATCGAGTCCGCTCGCCGAGGAAGTCACGAGATCCGCCGGAATGGGCGCAGCATTGCCGGGGTCGGCCGTCTTCAGCGCATCGATGCGCGCACGCACTGCGTCGATGAGCGCGGGGTTCGTCGGTCCCAGGTTCGAGCCGCCCGAAGCCGCTCCGTTGTACGGCATCGGCGATGTGGCCGACAGCCGGCCCCAGAAATACTTGGGCTCCTGGAAGGATTGGCCGACCAACGCGGATCCCACGGCCCGGCCGTCGCGCACGACCAGGCTCCCCGACACTTGATCCGGGAAGAACACCCGGCCAAGTCCGGTAACCAGCAAAGGATAGACGAGCCCCGTCATAGCCGTCAGCAGCGTAAATAGCACCAGCAGGGGACGCAGCATCTGTTTCATAGTCGTTCGTTCCATATCAGACGAGACGCAGCGCGGCGAGGCCCATGTCGATCAGCTTGATGCCGATGAAGGGCACGATGATCCCGCCCAATCCGTAAATCAAAAGGTTGCGGCGCAGGAGCGACGCGGCGCCGAGCGCGCGGTATTTCACGCCCTGGAGCGCCAAGGGAATCAACAGCACGATGATGATGGCGTTGAAGATCACAGCGGACAGAATTGCAGAACCCGGGCTCGCCAAATGCATCACGTCCAGCACCTTGAGCTGCGGATAGGTGGTGGCAAAGGCGGCGGGAATGATCGCGAAATACTTGGCGACGTCGTTGGCGATCGAAAACGTGGTGAGCGATCCGCGGGTGATCAGCAATTGTTTGCCGACCTCGACGATCTCGATCAGCTTGGTGGGATTCGAGTCCAGATCCACCATGTTGCCGGCTTCCTTGGCGGCCTGGGTACCGGAGTTCATGGCGACCGCGACGTCGGCCTGGGCCAATGCGGGGGCGTCATTGGTGCCATCGCCGGTCATTGCGACCAGGCGGCCCTCGCCCTGATACTGGCGGATCAATTTGAGCTTCGCCTCGGGAGTCGCTTCGGCCAGAAAATCGTCCACTCCCGCCTCGGCGGCGATAGCTGCCGCGGTCAGGCGATTGTCGCCGGTAATCATCACCGTTCGAATTCCCATGCGGCGCAGTTCGCCGAATCGTTCCTTGATGCCGCCCTTGACGATGTCCTTGAGTTCCACCACGCCGAGCACGCGACCGGCGTCGCTCACCACCAAGGGAGTGCTGCCCTTGCGCGCCACTTCGTCGACCGCCTGCGCTACCTGCGGAGGGAAAGTGAATCCCTGCGACTCGATGTACTTGCGGATGGAGTCGGCGGCGCCCTTGCGTACTTCGCGGTCGCCCAGATTCACGCCGCTCATGCGCGTCTGCGCGGAAAACGGTACGAAAGTCGCGTTCAATTGCGCGAGGTTGCGCTCGCGCAGATTGAAGCGCTGCTTCGCCAGCACCACAATGCTGCGCCCTTCGGGAGTCTCATCCGCCAGCGAACTCAATTGCGCGGCATCGGCGAGCTGCTGCTCGGTACAGCCTTCCGCGGGAATGAACGCCGAGGCCTGACGATTGCCCAGGGTGATGGTGCCCGTCTTGTCGAGCAGCAACACATCCACGTCCCCGGCCGCCTCAACCGCGCGGCCCGACGTCGCGATGACATTGGAGGCCATCATCCGGCTCATACCGGCCACGCCGATGGCCGACAGCAGTCCGCCGATGGTCGTCGGAATGAGACAGACCAGCAGCGCGACCAGAGTGGTGATGGTGACCGGGGCGCCGAGCTTGGCCACGGCGACGCTGTACAAAGAAAACGGCAGCAAGGTGGCGGTGGCGAGTAGAAACACCAGCGTCAGCGCGATGAGCAAAATCGTCAACGCGATTTCGTTCGGTGTCTTCTGCCGCTTGGCGCCCTCCACCATGGCGATCATCCGGTCGATGAATGCCTCGCCGGGATTCACGGTGACGCGCACCACCAGCCAGTCGGATAGCACACGCGTCCCGCCGGTCACCGCGGAAAAATCGCCTCCGGATTCGCGCACCACGGGCGCCGATTCACCGGTGATCGCGCTTTCGTCCACCGAGGCCACCCCATCCACCACCTCGCCGTCGGCCGGGATCACATCACCGGTTTCCACCAGAAAGAAGTCGCCCTTGCGCAGCTGCGGCGCCGGGGTCGCGGTCCAATCGGTCCGGTACTTGACCGCCTTTAGTTTCTTGGCGCTGATGGACAGCTTCAATCCACGCAAGCTTGCCGCCTGCGCCTTGCTTCGGCGCTCCGCCAGCGCCTCTGCGAAGTTCGCGAACAGCACGGTGAACCACAGCCACGCGGCGATGCCGAATATGAAGCCCGCGGGCGCCTCACCATGGCCGCGCACCGCCTGCCCGAACAGCACGGTAGTCAGGAGGCTGCCGATGTACACCACGAACATGACGGGATTGCGCACCTGCACGGCCGGCGAGAGCTTGCGGAACGAATCGGCGATCGCCGGCCCCATGAGCTCGGAATCGAACAATCTCAGAGTTTTGCGAACCATGCGTCGTCCTTCAGCGAATCGCGTAGAGCTGCAGATGCTCGACCACCGGCCCGAGCGCGAGCGCCGGAACGTAGGTCAGCGCGCCCACCAGCACCACGGTGCCGACCAGCATCGCCACGAACAGCGGCCCGTGGGTGGGCAGAGTGCCCGCGGTCGGCTCGATGCGCTTCTTCTTGGCCAGGGATCCTGCGATGGCCAGCACCGGAACGATGAAGGCGAAGCGCCCGAACCACATGGCCACAGCCAGCAGCGAGTTGTAGAACGGCGTGTTGGCCGAGAGGCCGGCGAAGGCGCTGCCGTTGTTGTTTGCCACCGACGACAGGGCGTAGAGAATCTCCGAAAAGCCATGCGCGCCGGGGTTGAACACCCCCGTCTTTCCCGCCTCCGACATCACCGCGATCGCGGAGCCGACCAGCACCAAAAATGGCGTCACCAGAATCACGATCGAGGTCATTTTCATTTCGAACGACTCGATTTTCTTGCCGATGTATTCCGGTGTGCGCCCGATCATCAAGCCCGCGATGAACACCGCCATGATGGCGAATATCAGCATGCCGTAAAGACCCGATCCGACGCCGCCGAACACCACCTCGCCGAGCTCGATCAACCACATCGGCACCATGCCGCCGAGCGGAGTGAAGGAATCGTGCATGGCATTGGTCGCGCCGCAGGATGCAGCCGTGGTGATGGTGGCGAACAGCGCCGAGGCGACCACTCCGAACCGCGTCTCCTTGCCTTCCATGTTCCCGCCGGCCTGCAGTACGGAAGGAGCCTGGTCAACGCCCAGAGACGCAAATTGCGGATTTCCCTGTTGTTCGGCCCAGATCGCGATCCCCGCCATCACCACGAAGATGACGGTCATTCCCGCGAATATGGCCCATCCCTGGCGCGAATCGCCGACCATGCGCCCGAAGGTGAAGCACAGGGCGGCGGGAATCAGCAGCATCGCGATCATCTGCAGAAAATTGGTCAGGGGCGTCGGATTTTCGAAAGGGTGTGCGGAATTGGCATTGAAAAAGCCGCCGCCATTGGTGCCGAGCATCTTGATCGCCTCCTGCGAGGCGACGGGACCCATGCTCAACGTCTGCGTGTGCGTCGTCAGCGTCTCGGTGACGGCATCACCCTTGGCATCCTTCAGCGGCTGGCCGGCGGCATCGAGTTTGGGCTGGGTGTATGTCAGGGACTCGAGCGGTGTGACGTCCTTGTAGGCGTCGAAGTTTTGGATGACCCCCTGGCCCATGAAAATCAGCGCGAAAAGCAGCGAGAGCGGCAGCAAGATGTATAGAACACCGCGGGTCAGATCGACCCAGAAATTGCCGATGCCCTGCGCCGAGCGGCGCGCAAAACCTCGGATCAGCGCGAACGCCACCGCAATGCCGGTTGCCGCGGACAAGAAATTCTGCCCCGCGAGCATGAGCATTTGCGTGAAATAGCTCATCGTAGATTCGCCGGAGTAACCCTGCCAATTGGTGTTGGTCACGAAACTGACGGCCGTGTTGAAGGCAGAGTCCGGCGTGACGTTCGCGAGGCCCTGCGGATTCCAGGGCAGCCATACCTGCAGGCGCTGCGCGAGATAGACCACCACCACGCCCAAGGCATTGAACGACAGCAGCGCCACCGCGTAGCGAACCCAGGGCATCTCCTCGGCGGCGTCGACGCCGGCGGCTCGGTAGATTGCCCGCTCCACTCTGCCCACGATGCCGCCGATCGGGGTGAGATCGGCGATGCGCGCCATGTAGATCGCGAGTGGATAAGCGGCGGCGCAGAGCACGGCCAGGTACAACAGCAGCGTAAACCAGGCTTGGCCGCTCATCACAGATCCTCGGCTCGAATCAAGGCGACCACGAGATAGACAAGCAGCGCCAGGGCAATCGCCCCGCTCAAGCCATAGGACCAAGTCATTTTTTGCGCTCCAGCGCCGCGCAGCCGCGGACCAACGCCAGCGTCAAGCCTAGGAACGCACCGATCAACGCCAAGTACACGATATCCACTTCGTCTCCCTGCGACGACGCGCCTCAGCGCGAGCTGCAAACCGACAAGTTAGCCGCGAGGGTGGAAAAACAGGGCAGAATTTGCGGGCGCCGCTGTAAAGGCCGTGTAAACGGCCGCCGCTGGCAATCCAGCGGCCTCGCTACCCAGCGGTGTCGCTTCAGCGGTGTCGCTTCAGCGGCGGCGCTTCAGCGGCGGCGCTTCAATCCCAGCGGGGGTAGTCGCGAAAGGCTCTCAGAACCGCCTCGATCTTGTCGCGCGGTACATCCAGATGCGTCGCCAAGCGGGTGCGCGGGGTAATGGTCGCGAGGATGCCTTGGCTCTCGAGATGGCTCTTCAAATCCGCCGTCTTGGAGGCCGGAATCTGCACATAGACGAGGTTGGTCTGGGGAGGCTCGACGTGCAATCCCAGCGCTCGCAGCCCTTGCGCGAGATGCTCGGCGTTCGCGTGATCCTGCGCCAGCTTCGGCACGTGATGCTCCAGCGCATACAGCCCCGCCGCGGCGAGCACTCCGGCCTGCCGCATACCGCCGCCCAAGGCCTTGCGCCAGCGGCGCGCCCGGTCGATTAATTCGCGCGAGCCCAGCAGCACCGATCCGGCGGGAGCGCCCAGGCCCTTCGAGAGACACACCGACACGGAATCGAAGCCGGCCACCGCGGCGCGCTCATCCATTTTGAGCTTCACGATGGCGTTGAAGACTCGTGCGCCATCGAGATGGGTGCTCAAGGAGTGCGAGTGGGCGAACTGCGTCGCCTGCCTCAGGTAGTCCGGCGACAGCACCCGTCCGCCGATGGTGTTCTCGAGCGCGAGCAGCCGCGTGCGCGCGAAATGAATGTCGTCGGGCTTGATGGCGTTGGCAATGCGTTGAATCGATATTCCGCCGTCCGGGTCGTTCTCCAGCGGCTGCGGCTGGATGCTGCCGAGCACCGCGGCCCCGCCGCCCTCGTACTTGTAGGTGTGCGCCTCCTGACCCACGAGATATTCGTCGCCGCGGCCGCAATGAGACATCAGTGCCGCCAAGTTGCTTTGCGTACCGCTGGCGAAAAACAGCGCAGCCTCGAATCCGAAACGCTCGGCCATGTAAGCCTGCAGACGATTGACCGTGGGATCGTCGCCATAGACGTCGTCGCCCACTTCCGCCGCGGCCATGGCAGCGCGCATACCCGGCGAGGGGCGGGTCACGGTGTCGCTGCGCACGTCGATCGGAAGGCGAGGCTGCGAGGCGGTGCGGTATTCGATCTGTGTGCTCACGGCACGTTCCAATTTAGCACGACTCGGGCACAATTCATCAATGACGAATCCCGATCATGATGACCTCCGCGCTCAGCTCGCGGCCCCGCATGCCAAGCTCATCGGTTGGCTGGTGAACGAGGCATATCCACTTTGGGCGCGGCGCGGCGTCGATTCGAACGGCGCCTTCTTCGAATCTCTCGCGCCGGACGGCCGCGGACTTCCCGATCCCCGGCGGGCTCGAGTTCAGCCGAGGCAGGTGTTCGCCTTCGCCCAGGCGCCGACGCTCGGGTGGCGCGGCGACGCGCTCGGCATCGTGCGCAGAGGAATCGACTACTTCACGGCACACTATCGGCGCGGCGACGGTTTGTACCGAACTCTGGTGGACACCGGCGGCGCCCCGCTCGACGAACGGGCGCTGCTCTACGACCAGGCATTTGCGCTGCTTGGCTTCGCGGCGGCGGCCGTCGCGCTCGACGCCCGCGGCGAATTCGAAGCGCGCGCGCTCGACCTGCGCGGCGCGATCGAGCGCCTCATGGGCGCCGGCGACGGATCGTTCTGCTCCGATCTCGAACGGTCGGACCTTCGGGAATCGAATCCGCACATGCACTTGCTCGAGGCCTGCCTCGCGTGGGTCGGCGTCGGCGGCGATGCATCGTGGTCGGACTGGGTTCGAGGACTCGCGGAACTCGCGCGCTCACGCTTCATTCGCAAGGACAGCGGCGCCCTCGGCGAACAGTTCACCGCGGCGTGGCAACCGGTGCCCGGGCTCGCCGGCCGGTTCATCGAGCCCGGACATCAATTCGAATGGGCATGGCTACTGCTTCGCTGCGAGCCGATTCTCGGCTCGTCGCTGCGGGTAACCGCACTTCGACTCATTTCGATCGCAGAGCAGTACGGTGTGCACCACGGAGTCGCGGTCAATCAGCTGCTCGACGATATGAGTGTCGCGGACGGCGCCGCGCGCTTCTGGCCGCAAACCGAGCGGCTCAAGGCAGCCGTACTGGCCGCCGGCCTCACCGGAGAACCGCAGTACTGGTTGATGGCGCATGCGGCCGCGCTAAGTTTTTTCCCGTACCTGGCGACGCCCGTGGCAGGACTCTGGTTCGACCTGCGGAGGCCGGACGGCGCGCTCATCGGCGCCGTGGCGCCGGCCAGCAGCTTCTACCATGTGGTGGGAGCGATTGCCGCGCTGAGCACCGCGCTCGGCCGATCAGGGTGACTCACTGGCGCGCGGGGCGCGCAGTGGAGTTGCGGATGACCAGTTCGTGATCGAGCAGGTGACGCGGAATGCGATCGGGCCAGCCATTGCGGCGCGGCTCCAGCCGGATGATCAAATCGGCCGCGATCCTCGCCATGGCCGCGACGGGCTGGCGCACGGTGGTCAACTCGGGCCAAATCATGCTGGCGACGGGCGCATCGTCGAAGCCGGCCACCGATAACTGGCCCGGCAGATCGAGCCCGAACTTGCGCGCCATCGAGACCACCGCGGCCGCCATATCGTCATTGCTGGCGAAAATCGCGGTCGGCGGCTTGGCCGCGCGCAGCATCCGTTCGGCGCAAATTAATCCGTCGCCGAATTGAAAGTTGCCGGTTTGAACCAAGTCCGAGTCGACCGGAATCTGGTGCGCCCGCATTTCATCGACGAACCCCAGGTAGCGCTGTTCAGTGGCGCCATGTTCGGGCCGGCCCAGGATGAATCCGATGCGGCGGTGTCCGAGATTGACCAGATGCGAAGTGACCTGCCGCGCGGCCGCGTAGTCGTCGATGCCGATCGACGGCGTGGCGCTCAGTTGATGCTTCGGCGCGATGCGAACGATCGGGATCGATGCCCCCTGCAGCTTGTTCAACACCACCGGATGATCGCTCAAGGGAGGCAATAAGATGACCCCCTCCAGCCGCAACTGTCCCAACAAAGTATCGATTCGCTTGTCGATCCCCGGGCTGTCGACGTCCCAGGGCTCGACCATGAGATGCAGACTGGACTCGCGGCAGCGCTCGACGGCGCCCGCCTGAAATTCGCTCAGGTAGTCTCCCGGCCTTTCGCAAAACAGCCCAATCAGAAAGGAACGATTGCTCGCGAGGCCGCGCGCATTGAGATTCGGGCGATAGTTGAGTTGCTCGATGGCCTCGAGTATCCGGGCGCGCGTGTCCGACCGGACCCTGGGCTCGTTGTTGATGACCCTCGACACCGTTTTCGGCGAGACCTTGGCGAGGTCTGCGACCTCCTGAATCGTGACGGATGCCGGTGAAAGAGTGATGGCCAACTGGGGAAACCTCGCTTTGCGCCTATATTAGCGATTCGCTAAGGGGTTCGCGCTGCCGCCGGGACATTTCGACGCGGCGCCCGAATTCTCGTGCCCGATGCCGACCTCCGAGATCGTCAGGCCGAAGCGGCCCGCGGTCGACACCGCGAACGGCACCTCTACACGTCCGAGGTCGGCACCCGCCGCCGCAAAGCAGGCGAGCGGAATCGATAGGGTACGCCAGTCACCGGGGTGCGCGTCCTTGAAGGCGGAAGTCACGTCCAGAGTCGCGCCCTCCCGAGTACCGCACAGGGGTTCCGTACAGCGCAAGCCCAGCGCCACGCTGTGCTCCGGCGCCCGGTCGAGACGATAGCGCACCTCGACAGTGCCGCCCCGCGAGGCCTGGGACTTAAGATCGATGGCACGTCCTGAGATCATGAAGACGCCTTTCTGCGTGCCCGTCCAAACCGCCGTGCTGCCTTCGCCGCCCTTGGCGGCGACGACGCTGCCGCCGGGGCTGTCTTGGCGCATCGTCGTCAAATGGACCTCGCCGCCCTCGTCGGCGACGAAGATGGACCATGGCGCCGTGACATGTCCGGCATGAAACAGGCTTCCCGGCGAAGCGGCAAAGCGCGCCGGTATCCGCGGATCCTCCGGCAGCGGCGGCGAATCGGCGCGGCCGCCTTCCTCGAGGCCCCATCCGCGGGGGAATTGCGCGTCCACCGGATTCCCGGCCGCGTCGAACATCACGGGCATGGCGGTTTGCGGCCAGGAGAAGGCCGTGCGCCCGGTAAAGTCATAGTGCCTGCCGCCGGCGGAGCTGAACAGCACATCGGCCACGCCCTCGCCTTCGCTGCCCGGCAGCCATGCGGCCACGAAGGCGTCCGACGCATTGATGTATGGGTTCACCCACAGGGGCCGACCCGAAAGGAATATCGCGATCGTGGGCACGCCTCGAGCCCGCAATCGCCGCAGCAGATCAAGTTCGTGCTTGTCGTTGGGCGAGTATTCCAGAGTCTCCCGATCGCCCTGGAATTCTGCATAGGGCCCCTCGCCGAACACTACGATGGCGGCGTCGGGCTTTTCCTTGAATCGGCCGTCCTTGGCAAGCACGGCCGACCCGCCGCCGGCCGCCGCCGCGGCTCGGATGCCGCCGAAGATCGACGTGGCACCGGGGAAATCGGCGTTGCTGTTGCGATTCCCCTGCCAATCGAGGGTCCAGCCGCCCGTCTGCGCCTGGATGGAATCCGCCGCATCTCCGGCCACCAGAATCTTCGAGTGCGGATTCAAGGGCAGCGTCGCGTGATCGTTCTTGAGGAGCACCAGGGACTTGCGCACAGCCTCGCGCGCAATTTCCCGGTGCGCCGCCAGCCCAAGGCGGGTGAAATCGCCGGCGCCCGCGCGCTGTTTCGGAGCCTGGCGCGTGAACATTCCTGCGATGATCTTGACGCGCAGAATGCGCCGCACGGCATCGTCGATCCGCGCCTGGGGAATTTCACCGGACTTCGCTTCGGCCAAAGTGTTCTTGTACAGTTCCCGCCAACTGTCGGGCGCCATCATCATATCCACCCCGGCTAGAAACGCCGCCGGGCACCGGGACTTGGTGCACCCGGGTATCTGTTCCTGCGCGTTCCAATCGCCGACCACGAATCCCTCGAAGCCCAGCCTGCCCTTCAATATGTCCGTGAGCAAATAATGGTTGGCGTGCATCTTCACGCCGTCCCAGCTGTTGTAGGACGCCATCACGATCAATGCGCCCGCGTCGATCGCCGCGAGATAGCCGGCCGCATGGATGGCGCGGAGCTCCGACTCGGGCACGACGGTCTCGCCTTGATCCCTGCCGTCCTGCGTGCCGCCGTCGCCGAGGAAATGTTTGACCGACGACAAGGTGCGTCCGGGAGCCATGAATTGGGGTGTGCCGCGCTGACCTTGCAGGCCGATGACCATCGCCGCGGCGTAGGCGGCGACCAACTCCGGCGCTTCGGAGTAGCTCTCGTATGAACGACCCCAGCGGACATCGCGCGCCACGGCCACGGTGGGTGCGAACGTCCAATCGATGCCGGTGGCGGCCACCTCCTCCGCGGTCGCCTGACCGATCCGCCGCAGCAAATCGGGATCATGCGTCGCCCCTAGGCCCACATTGTGCGGAAAAATGGTGGCGCCGACGATTTTCGCATGCCCATGTACCGCATCGATTCCGAACAGTATCGGAATGCCGGGGTGCGATTCGTCGCCGGCGGCCAATGACGCGCGAAAGAACTCGTCGGTCAAATCGAGCCACGCCTGGGGCGAGGTGCGCACATTTCCGCCGGGCGCGGCGTTGCCGCCGGCGAGAATCGAACCCAACTTGTAGGTGCGAAGCTCCGCCGGCGAGATCGAGGCGATGTCGGCCTGGATCATTTGACCCACCTTCTCCTCCAAGCTCATATGGGCCAGGAGTTGCGCGGCGTATGCATCGGCGGCCGCGTTCGCCGATGCAGGCGCAGCGGCAGGCCAAAGATCAGGATGTACACTGGCGGGCGTGGAGGCCGGTACGTCGGCGCCCGCAGAGCAAGATAGCAACAGTGCGGCGGCGGCGAGGGCAGGAAGCGGGGACACAGATTCTCCTTTCACCCACGCAGGGGACAAACGCGGCTTTGTTCTCCAGCCATTCCGCAGACTTAATACTGTGGGCACGAATACGCTATAAGTATTGGTAAATTATATGTTTTCTAATGACCAAAGCCCCGTGGCAATGCCGCAATCATTGCCCCAGAAGCAACAGCTTACAGGATTAAATGGGAAAATGTCAGCGCTGTCAAACTATCACCTATTGCGCCGATGAACCCAATAGCCTCCGGTACCTTCGGTGTGCTCTCCGCGCTCGATTGGGTCGTGGTCGCTCTGTATGCCGGCGGCCTTATCTCGTTGGGATTGGTGATGTCGCGGCGGCGAGTCGCCCCGGTGGATTATTTTCTCGCCTCCAGAGCGACCCGATGGCCGGTCATCGGCTTGGCGCTGCTGGCTTCCAACATGTCGTCGACGGCCTTGGTGGGATTGGCCGGAGGCGCCTACGCCATCGGCATCTCGGTCTACGACTACGAGTGGTCGGCCGTCGTCATTCTGGTGTTCTTCTGCATCTTCCTGCTGCCCTCCATCATTCGCAGCCAGACCTACACCATGCCTGAATTTCTCGAGCGCCGTTACGATGCCCGGGTGCGGCTGCACTTCGCGCTGCTCACGCTGTTCCTCAATATTTTCGTCGACTCCGCCGGGGTGCTGTACAGCGGATCGCTGGTATGCCACCTGCTGTTTCCGGGGTGGCCCCTATGGAGGATCGTCGCGCTGTTGGCGGGTACCGCGGGCCTTTACACCACCTTGGGCGGTCTGCGTTCCGTGATCTACACCGAAGCAGTCCAAGCCGTCGTGCTGATGGCGGGTGCGCTGATGATATCGATCGGGGCTTTCAGCCGCGCCGGCGGATGGCACGCCGTCATGACCGGTGTCGCACCTGCGGCGATTTCGCTCATTCGGCCGGTCGGCGATCCCGGGGTGCCCTGGCCCGGTTTGCTGCTCGGGATTCCCCTGTTGGGATTTTATTATTGGTGCACCAACCAATCCATCGTGCAGCGGATGTTGTCGGCCGAGAATATCGATCATGCGCGCTGGGGCGCATTGTTCGCCGGACTGCTGAAACTGCCCGTGCTGTTCTTGATGGTGCTGCCGGGAACCTGTGCCCTGCTGCTGTTCCCGAAGCTGCCGCATCCGGACCTCGTGTACCCGAACCTGATCCTGCGCCTGCTGCCGGTGGGCCTCGTGGGCCTCGTGGTCGCGGGATTCGTTGCGGCGACCATGGTGTCCATCGCCTCGATGCTCAATTCGGCTTCGACCTTGATCACCATGGACGTCGTCAGGCAACTCAAGCCGAACCTGTCGGACATACAAATCGTGCGCATCGGCCGCGCCAGCACCGTCGGAATCTTGCTCGTGGCGGTCGCCTGGGCTCCGCAACTGCAGCAGTTTCCGTCGCTATGGCAGTATCTGCAGGCCGTTCTGGCCTACGCGGTTCCACCGGTGGTTGCGCTGTTTCTCGTGGGCATGTTCTGGCGCGGAGCCAATGCCGACGGCGCCGCGGCCGCCATGCTCGTGGGATCGGCCTTCGGACTCGCTCTGTTCATGATCAACGTGGTGCTCGGTTGGACGCACCTTCATTTTCTCTACGTGGCGCCGATTCTCACGGCGCTCGACGCGGCCGTGCTGGTCGGTGTCAGCGTGCGCCGACGCGCATCTTTCCGCGGTTCCGCGAATGTCGCCCTGTGGAAATTCGACCTGGGAAGCGCCGAGCAACTACGGCGGAAGCTGGCACCGCTGTGGCAGGACTACCGCGTCCAGGCAGCGATATTGCTGGCCTTGACGGCCTCCATCGTGATCGTCTTTCGTTGATCCGCCCGTGGGCGTCGCGCTCCGGCCTCGCAGACTGCTAGGGCTTGGGTTTCTCCGGCGCTATGCCGCGGCAACCCACCCCTTCGGCGCAGACTTGGTTGACGGGGCACACGAGCGGCGTTCCCTTCACGCAGCCGCGCGCGTCGGCGCCCGCGGAGCGCGGAGCACAGCGCTCGCGTCCGTTGCACATCCGCTTGTCGTCGCAGTCCGAGTCGCTCTTGCAAAGCAGCGCAGCCTCATCGCGGTCGCTGGTCGCGAGTTCGCCCTGCCCGGAGATGACCCCCGACAACGTGGTGTCGAGCAGCCGCTCGGGCGACTGGTTGCCTGAGGGAAACTCGACGTCCGCGGCCACGATCTCCAATCCCTGCGACGACGCTCCGGCGCTTCGGTAGTACAGGCTGAAGCGCACCACGCTGCGCGGGTCCAAGGGATCGTTGAGCTTCACCGGTATCAAATGTGTGGAATCGCGCGGCCACGTTTCGCCGTTGACCAACGGCAGGCGCCTCACGCTCTTGCCCGCTTCGTAAATGCGCAGTTCCAGGGAGCTCCCCGCGCTCAGCTCCTCGGCGCCGGTAACGATACGAACCTCGAGGTGGGACACGGGGATGGCAGCGGCGCTCGCCGCGCCCAGAATCCCGGCGATGAGGATGAGCCAAGCGGATCTCGGTAGGCTTAACATAATCAACCTCCCGGTGAACTGATGACGCCTATCATAGCCGATCCCAGCCGATAGTCCCGCAACCCCGGTCGCGGCGAAGCTCACTCGCCCTGCTTGTAGACCTTGCCTTCCTTCATCACGAAGCCGACGTGTTCCAGCGCGCGGATGTCGGCCAACGGATCGCCGGCAACGGCGATGATGTCCGCCGACTTGCCGGCGGTGATGGATCCGAACAGCTCGGAATGGCCGATGAGATCCGCGGCGTTCACGGTGGCCGACTGAATGGCCTGCATCGGCGTCATACCGTACTTCACCATGAAGGCGAATTGCCGGGCATTGATTCCGTGGGGACAAACGCCGGCGTCGGTGCCGAACGTCATCTTCGCGCCGGCGCGAACCGCCTTGGTGAAGTTGCGGCGCTGCGCCTCCGCCAGGTCGCGGTCGTGCTGCAGGAAGTCGGCCGGCGTATCCGCCGCCGATTGGATGCACTCTTCGTCGTAGATATCCATGTCCAGATAGGTGCCGTGTTGCTTGGCAAGCATGATGCCTTCATCGTCGATGAGCGTCGCGTGCTCGATCGACGCAACCCCCGCGCGAATGGCGTTCTTGATGCCCTCGGCGGCATGCGCATGCGCTTCCACGCGCATGCCGAAATTGGCGGCCTCTTCGACGGCGGCGCGCAATTCCTCGGGAGTGAACTCGATGGACTTCGGATTGCTGCCATGGGTGAGAACGGCCCCCGTCGACAGCACCTTGATGTGATCGGCGCCGCGGTGCGCGAGCTCGCGAATCTTCTGCCGCACTTCCCACGGGCTGTTCGCCTCGCCGTAGCGCAGGTCCAAGGGCAGCTGAATATCCCAGGAGAGTCCGGTCATCGCGCCGGCACCCTGGCTGATGGTGATATAGGCGCCCGCCACGTACATGCGCGGTCCTATGATGATGCCGCGCGCAATGGCGTCGCGCATTGCCACGTCGTTGAAAGCGCGGTAGACACCGACATCGCGCACCGTGGTGAAGCCGGCGAGCAGAGTGACCCGCGCGTTCGGGATCGCCAGGTACGCGGCTTCGACGGCGCTCCGCTGCAGAACATTGAGGGGCTCCGCATCGGCCAGGTCGGCCAGATGCGTATGGCAGTCGACGAGCCCGGGAAGGACCGTCATATTGGACAGATCGAGGACCTTGGCGCCGTCCGGAATGGCGAGGTTGGCGCCCACCGCCTGTATCTTCGTGCCGCGTACCAGAATGATCTGGTTCGCAAGCACACGGCCGGCCTCGACGTCGACGAACTTGCCGGCGCGGATGGCGGTGACCGGCGCAGCGGCCGCGGCTGCATCGGCCGCTGCATCGGCGGCTGCCTGGCGCGACAGGCAAATCAACGGCAAGAGACACAGACATAGCATCGGGAACGAGAATTTCTTGTTCACAAACGTCCTTTGATTGGTTGATGCGGCGGAAGCGTGCGGCCAACGCGTACCGCCGCGGAATGATAGACCCCGTGCGGGCCGCAGCGCCACTGTTTTTCGAACGTTCAAGTAGCGCGAGCGCGCGGCTCTTGCTGGGTGATGCAGTGAATCCCGCCGCCGCCGCGAAACAAGTCCCGAAGTTCGAGGGGCACCACTCGCCGGTCCGGATAGGCGCGCCGCAGGGTTTCGACGACCTCTGCGTCCTCCGCAATCCCGTAGGAGGGCGCGATGACCGCGCCGTTCGCGAGATAGAAATTCACGTAGGACCGGCAGTAGATCTCCTCACCGTCGGGGACCGCGGTGCGCGGCGCTTCGGCAATCGGCAGCAGCTCGAAGCGGCGGCCTCGCGCATCCGTTTCCGACTCGAGGACTCTGCGGTTCTCCGCCATGATGGGAAATCTCGGATCGGCGGAATCGACGACCGTCTCGATGAGAACCGCCGCCGGTCGAATGAATGCGACGTATCCGTCGACATGCCCGTCCGTTGCCTGGTCGGTCAAGTCGCCCGGCAGCCAAATGATCTTCTGCACCCCGAGCATGGCGCGCAGCTCCGCATCGGCCGCTTCCTTGGTCCATCCGGGATTGCGGTTGGGGTTGAGTACGCACGATTCGGCCGTGATCAAAGTTCCCTCGCCATCCGACAGGAACCCTCCCCCCTCGACGGTGAGATCGGATCGAAACGCGCGTGCGGTGGCGAGCGCGGCGACCCGTCCGCCGACTGCCGCATCCTTGTCGAAGGGGCGGCACTTGGCGCCCCACGCATTGAAGTTGAACACCGCCGCGGCGCGAGCACCGGCCGCGTCCAGTACGAATGTCGGCCCCGAATCGCGCAGCCACGAATCATCGAGCGGCGCGGCGACTACGCGAACCGATGGACCGCACCTTGCCGACGCGTCCGCCGCATGCGCGGGATCGGCCAGCATGGTCAGCGGCTCGAATCGCGCGATGGCCTGCGCGACCCGCGCGTAGTCGCCGCGGGCGGCGTCGATGTGTCCGTGCCAGATCGATTCGCGCTGCGGCCAGCCCATCCAACATCCCGAGTGCGGGGCCCATTCGGCGGGCATCGAAAAGCCTAGGTCCCTCGGTTTCATTCGCCCTACGATACACACTTTGCCGCCACTGGACTCGACATGAACGATCTGTCCGCGTTTCCCATCACCCACAAATGGCCCGCGCTGCACCCCGACCGGCTGCAGCTCTATTCCCTGCCCACTCCCAACGGCGTCAAGGTCTCCATTATGCTCGAGGAGATCGGATTGCCCTACGAGCCGCATCTGGTGAGTTTCGACAGCAACGACCAGATGACGCCGGAGTTCCTATCCCTCAATCCCAACAACAAGATCCCGGCCGTTCTCGATCCCAACGGGCCGGACGGCAGACCGCTGCCGCTATTCGAGTCGGGCGCGATCCTGATCTATCTGGCGGAGAAGACCGGGCAGCTCATGCCGCAGGATGCGGCCGGCCGCTATCAAACCATTCAATGGCTGATGTTTCAGATGGGCGGTGTCGGCCCGATGTTCGGACAGGTGGGCTTTTTCAATAAATTCGCGGGAAAGGCCTACGAAGACAAACGCCCACGCGACCGCTACGTCGCCGAATCGAAGCGACTTCTGGGCGTGCTGAACCGGCAGCTTCAGGATCGAGCCTGGATCGCGGGCGACCAATTCACCATTGCGGATGTGGCCACGTTCCCCTGGGTTCGCAACCTGATCGGCTTCTACGAAGCGGGCGATCTCGTGGGGATCTCGGACTTTCCGCAGGTCACGCGGGCGCTGCAATCGTTCGTGGCGCGTCCTGCGGCGGCCCGCGGCCTCGACGTACCTAAGCGGGTTTCCTAGCGCCGCAGCCGGCGCAGGATCGCGCCCTGCAATTCCTTGAGCTCCTCGATATGCAGGGCGGCGCCGCAGCCGGCAAATACCAGAGCGCCCACGATCACGGTCGCGAGAAGCGCGCCGAGCTTGGTCAGGAACCCTAGAGTCTGCCAGTCGGCCAGCAGCCAGTGCGACGAGGCGGCGCAAACGGCAACCAGAGCCGCGGCTGCGACCGCCACTTTCCCCAGCATGACCAGCATGCGGCGCGACTCGAGCCCCTTCAGATGCCTGCGCATCAATGCATACAACAGCAGGAAATTCACGGTCGCGATGCAGCCGGTGGAGAATGCCAAGCCGCGGTGGCCCCATCCCAAACGGAACGTGAACAGCCAATTGAACGCTAAATTGAGGGCCACCGCGACGAGGCTCACCAGCATCGGGGTCTTGCGTTTGTCGAGCGCATAGAAGGCGTTCACCAGCACCTTGAGCGCGGCGTATCCCGCCAGTCCGACGGCGTAGAACCGTAGCGCTCCGGCGGCCTGCGCCGCCTCGAAGGCGGTGAATTTCCCGTGCTGATAGAGCACCGAAATGATGGGCTCGGCGAGCATGATGAGCCCCACCATCGAGGGAATGGTGAGCAGAAGCGCGAGCCGCATGGCGTGCGCCAGTTCGCTGCGAAATGCGCCCATTTGACCGGCCACCACCAGCCGCGATAGCAGCGGCAGGGTCACCGTGCCGAGAGCCACCCCAAATAGACCAAGCGGCAGCTGCATCAACCGAAAAGCGATCGAGAGCCAGAAGATCGGCCCGTCGCCGAGGGTCGAGGCAAACATCGAATTGATGAGCACGTTGAACTGGGTGGTGCTGGCGGCGATCACCGAGGGCCCCATCAACAGCAAAATCGCCTTCACGCCGGCGTCGCGCCAGCGAAAATCCGGGCGGAAGCGGTATCCCAAGCGAGCCAGCGAGGGCAATTGAACGGCGAGTTGCAGCGCCCCGCCCAGCACCGTGGCGACCCCCAGCCCGATCAGCGCCCGGGTTCCGAAGTGCGGGTCGATCCAGAAGCCCAAGGCCACTCCGCCGACGATCGATCCTAAGTTGAAGAAGCTCGAGGCCATCGCCGGCATTCCAAAGACGTTCTTGGAATTCAGCATCCCCATGACCAAGGCGGCGAGCGAAACCAAGAGGATGAACGGAAACATGATGCGGGTCAGCAACGCGGTCAGCGCCGCCTTCTCCGGATCGAAGCCGGGCGCGATCAGGGCGACCAGCTGCGGCGAGAACACCACGCCAGCAATGCACAGAGCGCCCAGCACCATGGCAGTCAAGGTGGCCACCTTGTTCGCAAGCCGCCACGCGGCGTCGTCGCCGCCGCGCGCGATCGTCTTGCTGAACGTCGTGACGAACGCCGTGGACAGCGCACCTTCGGCGAACAGATCGCGCAAGAGGTTCGGTATGCGGAAGGCGGCGGTAAAGGCATCCATCGCGGCGCCGCCGCCGAACAGCGCGGCAAAGATCTGCTCGCGCGCAAGTCCCAACAGGCGGCTGCACATCACCGCGAGACCGATGACCCCGGCCGCCTTGGTGTTCAGCTTCTCGGTCGGTTCATCCGGCGGAATGACGGCGTCGGAAATCGCTGACGGATCGTTCATGAGTGCGCAGCTTACCTAACGCCGCGCTTCGCGACGACGGCTATCGTCACGTCGTAACGATCATCGCCGCGACAGTCACCGCCATCACCGCGGTGGCGATCCATCCGAGACGGCGCAACCGCAGCCGGATCACGAATCGCCCCATGATGTCCTCGCGCGCGGCCAGCAGCATCATGATGGCCATGATGGGCACGGCGATGACACCGTTGATTTCCGCGCTCCACACCAGCGCCCGCACCGGGTCCAAATGGGTGAAGGTCAACGCCACGCCGCCCACCGTCGCAATGGCGATGATGCCGTAGAATTCCAACGCCTCGTGCACCTTTCTGTCCAGACCCGACTGCCAATCGAAACTCTCCGACACCGCATATGCGGCCGAGCCCGCGAGCACCGGAACCGCCAGCATCCCCGTGCCGATGATCCCCAGGCTGAACAGCAGGAATGTGGTCTCGCCGCCCAGAGGACGCAGCGCTTCGGCGGCCTGAGCCGACGTCTGAATGTCGACGATGCCCGCCGTGTGCAGGGTCGCCGCCGTGCTCAGGATGATGAAGAACGCAATCAGGTTCGAGAAGCCCATGCCGATATAGGTGTCCCAGCGAATGCGCCGCAGGTGCTGGCGCGCCACCTCCTCGGCATGCGGCAGCAATGAGCCGCCGCCGTTGCGCGCCGTGATGGCGCGCAAGTCCTCCATTTCCTGTGCGGCCTGCCAGAAGAACAGATACGGGCTGATAGTCGTGCCGAAAACCGCAACGATCATGGTGATGGTGCCGTGGTCGAACACGAGCTTGGGGTACACCATCTCGGATATGACCGTGCCCCAGTGGACGTGCACCGTGAATATCACCGCGACATAGGAGAGGAGCGCGAGGGTGAGCCATTTCAGGTAGCGCACGTAGGTCGCATAGCGCAGGAAGACCTGCAGCCCCAGGCACAGGACTCCGAACCCCACGGTGTAGAGGTGTGCCGAGCCCCCGAGCAGCAGGCGCAGCGCCTCGCCCATCGCGGCGATATCGGCGGCGATGTTGATGGTGTTGGCGACCAGCAGCAGGCCGACGATGCCGTAGAGAACCGAGCGCGGGAACACGGTCTTGATGTTCGCGGCCAACCCCCGCCCCGTGATGCATCCGAGGCGGGCGCTGACCATCTGGATGCCGACCATCAGGGGATAGGTGAACAGCACGGTCCACAGCATGTTGTAGCCGAACTGCGCCCCGGCCTGGGAATAGGTGGCGATGCCGCTTGGATCATCGTCGGCCGCGCCGGTGATGAGGCCCGGGCCCAACAGCTTGACCCGCGGATCTTCCCTAATGCTCTTCAGCAAATTGACCATCGCCACCTTCCTAGCGCTCGAAACCCCGCTCAAGGACGGGTGGAAATGTGCTGCCCAAACCTCTGGGACGATAGGCCGGAGCGGTGAAGGTGTAAAGGGAAAAAACGGCCGGTCGGCGCCGCTCGATCGACGAGCGGCGCCTCGCGACGCCGTTAACCTACGGCGGCGGCCTTGGCCTTGGCCACCTCGGCGATGACATCGTCCGCGACATTGCGCGGGACGGGTTCGTAGTGCGAGAACTCCATCGTATAGGAGGCTCGGCCGCTGGTCATGCCGCGCAGCTGTCCGATGTAGCCGAACATTTCCGAGAGCGGCACGTTCGCCACCACGGCAATGTTGGTGCCCCGCTCCAGCTGATCCAGGATTGTGCCGCGGCGACGATTGATGTCGCCGATCACGTCGCCCAAGTAGTCGCCCGGCGTCACGGTCTCGACCTTCATCACCGGCTCGAGCAGGATCGGTCCGGCCTTGCGAATTGCTTCGCGAAAGCAGGCCTTGGCGGCGATTTCAAAGGTGAGCGCATTGGAATCGACGTCGTGGAAGCTGCCGTCGATCAGGGTCGCGCGAAAGTCCACCGTCGGATAGTGCGCGAGCACCCCGTCCTCTTTCTGAATCTTGAGGCCCTTTTCCACCGACGGCACGAACTCGCGCGGCACCGATCCGCCGACGGTCTCGTCCACGAACTCGAAACCGGCGCTGCGCTCCAGAGGCTCGAAGGTGATCCACACCTCGGCGAACTGGCCGGAGCCGCCGGTCTGCTTCTTGTGGATGTACTGTTCGGTCAACTTCTTGGTGAAGGTCTCGCGATAGGCCACCTGCGGCTCGCCCATGATGCCTTCGACGCCGAATTCCGTGCGCATACGGTCGAGGGTCACTTCCAGATGCAGTTCGCCCATCCCGCGCAGGATGGTTTGACCCGTTTCGCGGTCGGTCTCCAGGTGCAGCGAGGGATCGGCGCGGACCATCTTGCCGAGCGCGGTGCCGAACTTCTCCTGCTCCGCCTTGAGTTTCGACTTCACCGACACGCTGATGACGGGATCCGGGAAGCGCATCCGCTCCAGAACGACCGGATTGGCGGCGTCGCACAGCGTGTCGCCGGTCTCGGTGTCCGCCAGGGACACCAGCGCGATGATGTCGCCGGCGCGGGCTTCCTCCACGGGATTGGCTTCCTTGGCGAACATTTCGACCATGCGGCCGATTTTTTCGCGCTTGCCGCGAGTGGAATTTTGGACCGAGGCGCCCTTGGTCAGCACGCCCGAATAGACGCGGATGAAGGTGAGCGCTCCGTAAATATCATTGATGACCTTGAAGGCCAGGGCCGAGAACGGCTCGTCGTCCGAGCAGATGCGCTCGCCGATGGGCTCGCCGTCGGCATCGACGGTCTTGATCGAGGCCACGTCAGTGGGGGCCGGCATGTAATCGACGACCGCGTCGAGCACCTGCTGCACCCCCTTGTTCTTGTACGATGAACCGCACAGCACCACCGTGAACGCCGAGTGCAAGGTGCCTTTGCGCAACGCCTTGCGCAGCACTTCCGCGGAAGGGACAGTGCCGTGGGTGAGGTACGCTTCCATGGCCTCATCGTCCTGCTCGAGGCAGGTGTCGATCAATTCCGTGCGGTACTTGGGAACGTCGGCGAGGAGCTTCCGGTCGCTCGGCGTGTTGATGTTCAGCTTGTCGGCGAGATCCGGCGTGACCTCGAGACTGTGCCACTGCGCATCCTTGTCGTCCGAGTCCCAAACCAGCGCCTTCATCTCGACCAGATCCACCATGCCCTTGAAATTCTCTTCGGACCCGATCGGTATCTGCGCGGGCAAGGGGCGCGCGCCCAGACGCTTCTTGATCATGTCCACGCAGCGCAGGAAATTTGCGCCACTGCGGTCCATCTTGTTGACATAGCAAATGCGCGGCACGCCGTAGTTGTCGGCCAGCCGCCAATTGGTTTCCGATTGCGGCTCCACGCCGGCGACTCCGTCGAACACCACCACGGCGCCGTCCAGAACGCGCAAGCTGCGGTTGACCTCGATCGTGAAATCGACGTGTCCCGGGGTATCGATGAGATTGATCTTCTTGTCCCGCCAGAACGCCGACACCGCGGCGCTTTGAATCGTGATGCCGCGCTTCTGTTCCTGCTCGAGATAGTCGGTGGTCGTCGAGGTCTTGAGGTCCTTGGTGTCGTGAATATCGATGATGGTGTGCTTACGCCCCGTGTAATACAGGATGCGCTCGGTCGTCGTCGTCTTGCCGGCGTCGACGTGGGCGATGATGCCGATATTTCGGATATCGGAAAGGGGCGTAGTGCGGGGCATAGCAAGGTTCCGTAAAAGTGTAGTGAATTGCGCCGCAGAAGGCCGGCGTCAAAACCGCGCATTCTCACACGACAGCAGGCTATATGTCGAGAGAAGGCCCCGCAACGGGGCAGCCGGGGACCCCCCGAATGCAGGGGGGAACGACTACCTCACGGTGTAGCCGCGCCCCTCGAGACATGCCCCTTGAGCCCGCAAATAATCGGCACGCCTGCCGGGTGCCGCCCCGCCGCCCGGCTCAGTCGGGTCGAATCCGGTCTGCCCTACAGCCCAGCGATGGCACTCGAACTTGTCCTTGCCCAGCTGCTCCTCACTCTGCCCATTCTTGGGATACGCGATCAATTCCGAGGCGGCCGGCCCCGATTGCGCCGCCTGCGGGTTCACCAGCCCGGGCGGTGGGCTCACGGTTTCATACTGATTCACCACGCCGTTCCAGCGATAGTAGGTGTTGTCCGCATAGTAGTAAGGAATGCCGTCCCACCACAGGGTGGAGTAGTACAGCGGCAGCGTCGCGAAATACACGCCCAGCCCGAGGCCTGCCCACCCCCAGGGACCGTCCCAGCCGCAGCCGCCACGCCAGCCGTACCCGCCCCGCCAGCCGTAGCCGCCTCGCCAGCCGTAACCGCCGTGGTACCCGCCGACTCCGACGTGTCCCACCCCGACCCCATGCTGGGCGAACGCGGGTCCGTTCATCGTGAGCGCTGCGATGAAGCCGCCTACAATCAGGGACAGTGAGCGGAGCGTCGTGGGCCATTTCATAAGTCACCATGCGTGCCGTGGGTGGATTCCATTATATAAGAGTTCGCAATTCGCGGGCAGTTCCACCCCCGGAGCCCATTGCGCTGCACACGTCAAGGCGCTCAGGCGCTTACCGCCTGGGCTTGGCTGTGCACCACTTCACAGGCGATCGAGACACCGCCGCCCTTGCGGGCGCCGACTATGAGTCTGGCGCCGATGGAACTTGCGCGAAAACGCATGGTGCGCATCCCGAAGCCGCTGCCGTTCGAGCCCGCCCGCGACAGCCCCACACCATCGTCGTTGACCGTCAAACTGACGCCCCCCGAGTGCACCCACAGCCCAATCTCGATGATATGGGCGCCGGCGTGCTTGAGCGCGTTCTGCACAGCCTCTTGGGCAATCCGGTACAAATGATTGCAGGCCTCTAGATCGAGAACCAAAGGACTTTCGATGCGCCGACGAAACAGCACCACGGTGTTGCCGACGGAACTGCGGCTTGCCAGTGCTTCGAGTGCGACCAGCAGGTCGCCGTCGGCATCGCTCAGGGGCGAGACCCCCTGCGCAATACGCCTCGCCGCCTGAATGCAGCTGGTTGCCAGGGCGGCGAGCTGCACCAAGCCCACGGCGATGGGTTGACGCTCGCGCTCGGCACGAGTCGCCAGCGCCCGCGCCGAGAGCGCAAGACCGGTCAGTTCCTGCCCCAGCCCATCGTGCAATTCCTGGCCGATGCGCCGCTGCTCGTTGGCGATGGCGTCGATGAGCGCGCTGCCCAGCGCCCGGCGTTCAGTCACGTCGCAGGCAAACACTAGCTCGGCCGGCTCGCCGCACAGGTCGATGTCGCGCGTCCAGACCTCGACTTCGATCACGCGCCCGTCGCGCGTCCTATGCCGCGTCTCGAACGGCTCGGGAATCGCCTCGGTGCCTTCGCCCGCGGGCGGCGGCAGCACGCGCGACGCACCCGGCGGCGCGAGCATCGGCACTCGACTCGACAGGAACTCCTCGCGGCTCCAACCGTACTGGCGAACCGCCGCCTCGTTGACCAGAAGAAACGCGAGCGTATGGGGATCGTGAACCCAGACCGGCTGCGGGCTGCCGTCGAATATCTGCGCGTAGCGGTGCTCGGCGCGCAGCCGCTCCAGCGCCGCACGGTCCCGTTCGACGAGCAGTGCGGTGATGATGAGGCTCATCCCCGTGAGCGCGGCGCCGAGCGTCCAGATGGTTGCGAGCCCCGCAAAGTGGTCGAGGCCGCCGAACACCCCGCGGCCGAAGATGAAGCCAAGACCGCACACCACGGAAATCACGAACGCTCCGAACGCGGCGACCACCAGACCGAAGTGGATGGCGCCCACGACGACCAGCAGCAGAGCCAGCATGACGATCAGCGGTCTGGCGACGCCGCCCGCGTCGAGGGTCAGCGTGCCTGCGCAGCAAAGCGCCACTGCGAGAAGCCAGAACCCTCCCTGGGCCCAGTGCTCGGCGAATGCAGCCAGGCTTTGCCGGCTGAGGGCCACCAAGATCGGACCGACCATCAACACCCCCGCGGTGGTGTTGCTCCACCAGCGAATCCAGCGCAGGGGATCCATAAACGCCGTCGCGTCGCCCGCAAGCCGAAACCCGATCAATCCCAGGGTGGGAACGATCATGGTGCCGAGACAGACGGCGAGAATGAACAGCGGAACATCCCGCGCGCGGCCGAAACCGGCGTCGAAGCCGCGCCGATCGAGAAACCAGGTGGTGAATACCGCGCACCCGGTAGCCCCCAGGCCGACGCCCAGCGACGCGACGAATGGCAGGTGCGTCCATAGATCGATACCCGCGCCGGCTGCCAAGACCGACGGCCACATTCTGCGCCCCCAACGAATACACGCGGCGACCGCGATGCCGGTCCCGAACAGCGGCAGAGTCGGATGCGCGCCCACGCTGGGCAGCGCGAACCCGATGGCGCCGGCGCTGAACATCGCGGCGAAAGTGACAGACCACTTCAGAACCGGTAGTGGCTTTGCGCGCATGGGAGGAGCCTACGACGAACCGCCGGTGCTTGTCGTCGCCTTTTTGGCGCAAAGGGATGTGGGCGACTCCGTAGAATGCCGGCAATGAATGCGCCGACACATCATTCCCACGCCTTGGCCGTTCGGCGCCGGGGCCTGCTCCTCGCGACTCTCGGGGCGATCGCCTTCTCCGGCAAGGCGATTATCGTCAAATTGGCGTACCGATACGGGGTCGACGCGGTCACGCTGATCATGTATCGCATGCTGTTCGCCCTGCCGATGTTCCTGATCCTCACCTGGTGGGCGGGACGAGGTAGGCCGAAGCTCACCTGGCGAGATGTCCGGGCCGTGCTGGGTCTCGGATTCTGCGGCTACTACCTGGCGAGTTTTCTCGACTTCGCGGGACTGCGCTACATCAGCGCAAGTCTGGAGCGGCTCATTCTCTACCTGAACCCCACCCTGGTGCTCGGGCTCGGGGTCTTTCTGTTCGGACGCAAGGTCACCCGGCAGCAGGTCATCGCCCTGGCTGTCAGCTACGCCGGCGTGCTGTGCGTGTTCGGTAGAGAGGCGACCCTGCAAGGCGCGAACACGCCCCTGGGCGCAACCCTCGTGTTCGGCAGCGCCGTGAGCTATGCGCTCTATCTTTGCTACAGCGGCGAGGAGGTCAAGCGCCTCGGTGCGCTGCGTCTCACCGGCCTTGCGACCACCGTCGCCTGTCTCATCTGTATCGCGCAATTCCTGGCCTTGCGGCCGTTGAGCGCCATGGTCGTCGCGCCCCAGGTGCTTTGGCTGTCGGCATTGAACGCAACCGCGTGCACCTTTGCGCCCGTGCTCATGGTGATGATGGCCATCGAGCGGATCGGCGCCTCGCTGACCGCGCAAACCGGTACCATTGGCCCGCTGTCGACGATCCTGATGGCGGTCGTACTGCTGGGCGAGCCGTTCACCGCGTGGGTGGCGGCCGGCACGGTGCTGGTGGTTGCCGGGATCTGGCTGCTCGCGCGACAACCGCTGTCGAGGACGCCGCCGTGAGTTAAACTGCGATCGCAACAATAACAAGGCCACAGGGAATCCCCGGCATGCGCGCACTGCTCATCGTACTGCTCTTGACAGGCACCCTCGCCCTCCCCGCGCGTGGGCTGGGACAGGCGCTGCCGGCCGCCAAGCCGGAAAACGTCGGCATGTCCGCCGAGCGCTTGGCGAGACTCGCCGACGGCATGAAATCGCTGGTCGAGCAGGGCCGCCTCGCCGGCGTCGTGACGATGGTCGCGCGACACGGCAAGGTGGTCGAGTTCGAGGCTGCCGGCAAGCGCAGTATCGCCGCCGATTCGCCCATGCAAAAGGACAGTATTTTCCGCATCTATTCCATGAGCAAGCCGATCACCGGCGTTGCCATGATGATGCTGTTCGAAGAAGGCAAGTGGCAGCTCAACGATCCGGTCGCCAAGTACATTCCCGAGTTCGCAAAACTCAAGGTGTTCGGTCTCGATGCAAAGGGCAACATGGCCCTCGTCGAGCAGACTCACCCCATGACCATGCGCGAGCTGATGTCGCACACCGCCGGTTTCAGCTACGGATACTTCAGCAACACACCGGTCGACAAACTGCAGCGCGAGGCGAATCTCCTCGACGTCAACATCACGCTGGACGAGTTCATCAAGCGCGTGGCGCAATTACCCCTGAACGCCCAACCCGGCAGCGAATGGCACTACAGCATCTCCGTCGACATCCAGGGATACATCGTGCAGAAGCTCTCCGGCATGCCGTTCGATGAATTCCTGCAGAAGCGCATATTCAAGCCGCTGAACATGGTCGATACCGCGTTCTACGTTCCCCCGGAAAAGCTCAAGCGCTTCGCGGAGCTGTACGAGTACGACGAGAGCGGCAAGTTTCACGTGCTGACGGGCGGATTGAATCACGACTTTGCCGCAAAACCCGCGCTCTCTTCCGGCGGCGGCGGCCTGGTGTCGACGGCGACCGATTACATGCGCTTCTGCCAGATGCTGCTGAACGGCGGCCAACTCGACGGCGTGCGCCTGCTGTCCCCGCGCACGGTCGAGCTGATGCGCACCAACGTGCTGTCGCCGTCCATGACCACATTGTCGCCCGGCGCCGGTTTCGGCCTGGACTTCGCCGTGTACACCGATACGGTCGCCGCCGGGGGCTACTACGGCAAGGGCACGTTCTATTGGGGCGGCGCCGCAGGCACCTGGTTTTGGATCGACCCCACCGACGATTTGATCGTCATCGGCATGATTCAACAGATGTCCGGTGAGGGCGCGGCCGCGGCCTACCAGGTTCCCGAGGTACGCGGGTTATCGCATGCATACGTCTATCAGGCCATTCTCAATTAGCGTGAATCACTGTTTCATCTGCGCGGCCAGCTTGTCGCTCTGCCCGCTGAAGCGCTGGTAAGCGGGACGCTGCGAGAGCAGAGACACGTAGCCCTGAAATAGCGGGCGCGAATCCAGGCTCTTCATCATCATTCCGAACGCGAGCTGGGACCCGATGTACACGTCCGCCGCGCTGAATCGGCTTCCCAATATGTATGGCCCCGGAGTGAGCGCCGTTTCTACCGCGTGCACCACATCGTCGTAGGTTCCGTAGCCGATGGCGGTCGGCCGATCAACCGGCGGCCGCGACAGCATGCGATCGATCAATGCCGGCTCGATGCACCCCTGGCCGAAGAACATCCACCGCAGGTAGGTGCCGCGAGCGGGATCGTCGAAGGATGGAGCAAGTTTGGCTGCGGGAAAGGCGTCGGCAAGATAGGTGATGATGGCGCCGCATTCGGTGATGACGGTACCATGGTGAACGATGGCGGGGAGCTTCCCCATCGGATTCACCGCCAGGAATTCGGGCTTTTTGTTCTCGCGCTTCTCGAAGCTGAGCAGCTCGAACCTATAGGGCGCGCCGGTCTCTTCCAGCATCCAATGCACCATGCGGCCGCGCGACTGAGGATTGTGATAGAAGACGATTTCATCGCTCATTGAAATACCCCTGCGACGAGAATGGTGAGAAGAATTCTAACGCGATGCCGCGCGGAACCGCCGACGTGTCGTGCAGAACCGCAGCGTGGACGGACTCAAGTTTTGCACGGCGACGACACTTCGGATAGCGTGTGACCTTCGACACTCGAATCATGAGTTGAGGGTTGACATGGATCGGCGAGATTTTCTCCTGGCGGCCGGCGTTGCCGCCGCCGCTGCCCCCGATTCCGCCATGAGCGCCAAGGCTCCCGCGGGCGCCGCGGAACTGACCCTGGCGGACATCGGCTCCGCCTTTGCCGACGGCCGCTTGACGTCGCGGCGGCTGACCCAGATCTACCTCGATCGCATCGAAAGTCTCGACCGCCGCGGTCCGAGCTTGGGCGCCGTTCTCGAGACCAATCCGCGCGCGCTCGACATTGCCGCCGAACTGGACCGCGAGCGCCGCGACCGCGGACCGCGGGGTCCGCTCCACGGCGTGCCGATATTGATCAAGGACAATGTGGAGACGGCGGATCGCATGATGACGACCGCGGGTTCGCTGGCCCTCGAGGGTTGGTACGCACCCGCGGATGCTCCGCTCGTGGCGCGGCTGCGCGCAGCCGGCGCGGTGATTCTGGGCAAGACCAACTTGAGCGAATGGGCCAACTTCAGATCCGCCCACTCGTTGAGCGGCTGGAGCGGCCGAGGCGGCCAGTGCCGCAATCCCCATGCTCTCGATCGAACGCCGTCCGGATCGAGTTCCGGATCGGCGGTCGCGGTGGCGGCCGACCTCTGTGCCGTCGCCGTCGGCACCGAGACGGACGGCTCGATCGTGAGCCCGGCCTCGATCAACGGCATCGTCGGCCTGAAGCCGACGGTCGGACTGGTGAGCCGAACCGGTGTCGTGCCGATATCGCACAGTCAGGACACCGCGGGACCTCTCGCGCGGACGGTGCGCGACGCGGCCGTGCTGCTGAGCGTGATGGCCGGGCCCGACCCCTCGGATCCGGCAAGCAGCGCCGCTTCGGGGCGCTTCGACAGCGACTATCAGCGCTATCTCGATCCCGACGGTCTGCGCGGCGCGAGATTGGGGGTGGCCCGGCGTTTCTTTGCCGAGAGCGCGCCGCTCAACGCCTTCCTGGACGGCCTGATAGCGGCGCTCAAACGCGCCGGCGCGATCGTGATCGACCCGGCGGACTTGCCCATGCACGGCGCGGCGGCGGCGGCGGAGCAGGAAGTGCTGCTGTACGAATTCAAGGCGGACCTCAATGCGTACCTTGCGCGCTTGCCGGAAGGCTTCCCGGTGCGATCGCTCGACGATCTGATTCGCTTCAACGAGACGCACGCGGCGCGGGAAATGCCTTTGTTCGATCAGGAATTACTGCGGCAATCCGCAGCCAAGGGCAGCTTGAGCGAGGCCGCGTATCGCGATGCGCGGGAGACCTGTCTTACTGCGACGCGCAGCGGCGGCATCGACGCGGTGCTCTGCGAGCACGGTCTCGATGCGATCGTGACCCTCACCTCGGGACCCGCCTGGCTGATCGACACCGTCAACGGCGATTCGGATACCGGCGGATGCTCCACGCCGGCGGCCGTCGCAGGCTATCCGCACATCACGGTACCCGCCGGATTGCATCGCGGGCTTCCCGTGGGGCTATCTTTCTTCGGCGCCGCCTTCAGCGAGCCCAAACTGATCAAACTGGCATCGGGATTCGAGCACGCGGCTCAAGCGCGCGCCCTGCCCCACTTCCTGCGCGGCGTGTGAGGCCGGGCTACCGGCGCGGGGCGGCGCGCGTAGCGCGCCCCGTGCTACCTGCGAATCGGAATCTCGACATAGCTGTCGTCGTGCCAGAGGATCTTGACCGGAATCCGGCCGTCGGCGACGGACTCTGCGCTCACGTCGCCCCCGGTGCCATAGTTGATCTCGCGATCCGGCCGTTTGTTGACGCCGATGACCATGACCAGCCGGCTGCCCGGCTGCAGCCGCCGACTCGTCAAGCGCTCGATCTTGAAGGTCAATTCTTGGCGCTCGCCGGCCTTGAGCACGTGCCGGTGAACGCGGTCGCGCGCATAGCTCAGGCGCATATCATAGCTGGGGCTGAACAAGCGGATGAAGTCGCCGCCGGCCAGGCGCTCGTACAGCATGATGTTCAGGTCCACGTCCATTTTGTTGATCGTGATATCGAGCCGGCCCGAGAGCAGGCCGTTGACTTCGGTGGGTACCGTCATCGCATCGCTCACGAACATCACATCGTTGTGGGTCGCGATGCTCGCGCTGATGAGATCGGTCGACGGGGTCCAGCCGGCGTCGCGGCGATCGGCCAGGTTCACCGTCTGCCGGATGAAGGCGGCCTTGGAGCTCTTGCGCAGCGACAAGCGGTGAGCGCCGCCGGACTCCGCCGCATCGAGGTAGAATTTTAACGAGCTCTTGGCCATCGCCTCGAGCGATGCGGCGTGCCGCCATTCATTGGCGCCCATCACCTCGTAGTTGACGCGGGCCTTCAATAGGGACGGCAGGGCGCCGCTCTTGAGGACGTGGTCGAACCACTGATATCGAAGCTCATGAAGGTCGACGAGGGCCACTGAATCGACTTGATAGGCCTGCAGCACCGCCAGCGGTCCCCGCTGCATCACGGCGTCGTCGTACGGACCGATGATCAACCGATGGTCGGCACGCGGATTGTAGTGATGGTGTTGAGTGAAATAGTACAGTGCGCCCGGCTCGCTGCCGGCGTAATAGCCGGTGGCCGTCAGCACCGGGATGTCGATTTTTGAAAACTGCTCCCGATAAGGGATCATCTGCTGCCAGAAACGATCATAGCTCGGGTGGTTCAGCCAGCGAATGAACACGGGATTGGGCTTGCCGAACAGGCGGCCCAGGTCCCGGTACGGCTGGCCGCTCACATACCATTTCTGATCGAGCGCGCGCCATAGCGCATCGTCGTAGTAGTCGTTCTCGTCCGAAGACTTGGCGTTGGCCACGTAGGAGGACCAGCGGTACCCGGAATTCTGAAAGATGCTGCCTCCCATGGGGATGTCGATTCCGGGAGCGCTGGTTGCCGACGTGGCGATGGCCTTGAGCGCGGGCGGCGGCTTCTTTGCGGCCGCCCAAGCGGAAAAGCCGCTGTAGCCGTCGCCGTACATGGCCACCCGGCCGTCGCTCCAGGGTTGCATGGCAATCCAATCGATGACCGCGCGCGCATCGTCGCCGTCGTGCTGATAGGGAACGACCTCGCGCGGGTCATCGCGGATTCCGCGCGTGTAGGCGACCACTCCGACATAGCCGTGTGCCGCGCACTCCCGCGCGTACTTCTGCGAATCGTAGATCGTGAACTCGAGCAGCGCGGGCAGCGGCTGCGCGGCGCTTTTCGGCCGGACCAACATCGCGGCGATGCTCGCTCCGTCGGGAGTCTTGATGACGATGTTGTCCTCGACCGTGTAGCGCCGGCGATCTTCCTCGGTATCGAGCGCAACGACGATGGGAGCGAAACTCCGATAGGCGTCGTAGGACAGATAGGCCCATATCAACGCCACCGCGGCGGGTTGGTCGATCCTATCGGCGGCCCGTTGCTGATCGAGCGCCTTTTGCAGCGCATATCGGAACACGCCGGGGGACGTCATCAGCCACTGGGTGACGACGAATGCGTCCTGATCGCCCAAGGGAGTGACGGTGTCGTGGAACGTCTTCGTGAACCCTTCCGCGAACGCGACATGCTCTTCCGACTCCATCGCTCTGGCCCGGGCGTACATGTCGAATATCAGCTCGCGGCCCACCGGCCGGCCGGCGGCCGAAGGTCGACGCCTGTCGCGCAGCGACTGCCGCGACGCCTCCGCGGCCCTATAGTTGCGCGCCGCCATCTGCAGCGCGGACAAATTCGCGAGATAGCGGTCCGGATCGGACTCTTGATACACGGGGACCAGCCGCGCGGCCAAATCGCGCATGATTGCGGCGGCCGCGGGATCGTCCGCAGATGCGGGCGCGTGAAAATCGAACTCCGGCGCATCGGCTCGCGCCGGCGACATCGCGACCAGAAGAACAAGGAACAGGGATGCGGTCAATCGTAGGGTGCTGCGCTTCATAGGGCGCTCGTCCGGGTTCGCGGCGCTTTGACCAGGTGCAGGGTGCGTGTGAACAGGGCGTGCGCCTGGGCCGGGCCGCCGATGTGGATGATGCCCGTACCTTGCAGTTCGGTGGCGAAGACGTCGACGATGAGATCGAGGACGTCGTCGTCGAGCATGCCGAAGGTTCCGTCGATGAGCACCCACGGTGGATTCTGCAGCAAGATCCGCGCGACGGCGAGACAGAGCTGCTCGTCCTGGCTCAATTCCCGGTCCCAGCGGCGCGTCACGTCGAGCAGCGGCGCGAGGCGTTCGAGACCCAGCCGGTACAGCGCCCGCGCGAAGGCAGCCTCGCCGAAACTCTCCGCCTTCGAGGGATAGGCGAGGACCTCGCGCAGAGTTCCGCGGGGCATGTAGGGCGTGCCGCGGGGCAGGTAGAAGATCTGCTCACCCTTGGGGCGCCTGAGACGGCCCGCGCCCCACGGCCACAAGCCCGCCAACGCTCTGAACAGCTGCGTCTTGCCGGTTCCCGGCGCGCCCAGAATGAGCACGCGCTCTCCGCTCTTCACGACCGCGCTCGTTTCCTTGAGCATGTCGGAGTTGGCCGAGGAGACGATTTCGAGGCCCTCGATTGAAATTTCGCCGGGCTCGCCCTCGGCGTACTCGATGCGGCTTCCGTAACCGCGCGGCTCGTGAGTGACGCCCACGGCGTGGCGGAAGTTCGCAACCCTCAGCAACGTGGCACGCCAGTCGGCGATGGCACTGAAATTGTCGATGAACCACCGCAGCGACGACTGTGCCTGGCTGAACGCTCCGGCAGCCATCATGAGGCCGCCGAAGGATACCTTGCCGCTGAAATACAAGGGCGCGGCAACCAGGATGGGCGCGACTATCGTGACCCAGCCGAAGCCGTCGGTGACCCATTTTAGATTGGCGTGTCCCATGACGATGCGGCGAGTGGCCCGTAGTACATTGCGCAGGTGCAGCTCGATGCGGCGCCTCTCGTCCGCCTCGCCCTCGGCCAAGGCAATGTCGTCGACGTGCTCGTTGACGCGCACCAGAGAGAAACGCAAGTCGGCCTCGCGCGCGTAACGTTCGGCGCTGCGGCCGATGAGGCCTCGCCCTACCCAGTAGCTCAGGAGCGAGCCTGCGCCCGCATAAAGGATGGCCGCCCACACCATGAAACCCGGGACCGTGTAGTCCCAGTCGCCGACGCGGAAGACGAAGTCCTTCGACATGCCCCAGAGCACGCCCGCGAACGTGAAAAACAAAATGGACGCCTGAAGCAGGCCGACGCCGAGATCCGCCGAGAGCTCGCAGAGCTTGCGCGCGTCCTCATGGATTCGCTGATCCGGATTGACGCCCATCGGTCCCGCGTTGGCGAGCCAAAAGGCCCGCCGCGGCAACATCCAGTCCTGAAGGAGACTGAGCACGAGACCCTTGCGCAGCGTCAGCTCCAAGGTTTCGACCAGCCATCGCTGCGCGACATTGAGGGTGAGCAGAAATCCCGCGATCACGAAAAACACGCCGAGCTGGTAGAGGAAGTCGCGCAAATCGCGGCGCGACAGGGCATCGTAGAAGGGCCTGTTCCAGCCGTTGAGGCGTATTTGTCCGTAGGCCGTGGCAGCGACCACGAGAATGATGACGGCCACCAACACGATGACCGACTTGCCCGCGCGGGAGCGAATGATCGTACTGACCATGAGCGCGACCTGCCGGCCGAGCGTCAGTCGGGCGGCCTCGCCTTCGGGAGAAGTGCCGGGGTTTTCTTTCGAGCCTTCCATCACCTTGCCCAGCGCTGCGTCGCGCCTTCGCCAGGATACCACTCTGGCCGGCCGCTCATCGGACGACGCTGCAGATGATTTCCGCCGGAGTGTGCAGCACGGTCACGGAGTCCGCATCAAAATCCGAGTGAGCGCTGCCGTCGACCGTCACGCTGCCGAGTGGTGCCCCGGCCGGGGGCCGCAGCACGATCTTGGCCGAGATCGCGCCGCCGATCGTACATCGCAACGTACGCGCGTCCACCCGGCGCAGCGAATAGCTCAACGCGCCGTAGAGAGTCGGCATCCCCCTCACCTCAATGCCGGTGCCCTCGATCCATTCCGCCGCGAGACCCGCCGCCAACACGAGCGTCCGATCGGCCTCGAGTTCATACGCGAACATGCTGCGCAACGCGAGCACGTATTCGGCTGCAATCCACGTATGCGGCAGATCGCCGACATGCGCGGGTGCCTTGCGGTCCGCCCACGCGATCTCCGGCCACTGATTCCACGGCGGCGGACGCCGGTCCGAGAGGAAGAACCGCAACAACTCCAGCGCCGCGTCGCGCCTTCCCAATCTGACGAGCGCGCCGATGATGCGAATCTCGTACGGGGTGTAGTTCGCAGATGCGACGGCGCCGCTGCGCTTGCTGCGCCAGTCGGCCAGATACTTGTCGAAGGTTTGCTCGACGGCCCTGCGGTTCAAGCCCTGCGGAAGCCCAAGCAGATAAATCGCATTCGCAGTCGCCGTCGGATCGAAGTCCGCCCACTCGATGCTTCCCGGAATGAACTCCAGATTGCGCCGCGCCCGGGTGTCCTCGATGGACGCGAACAGCGACGCCGAAAAGCGCATGAGCAGGGCTCCCCAGGCGTGCGCGGAACTCTCGTGCCCCGCCGCCCGCGCAAGATCCACCGCGTCGTGCAAACCCCGCAGGGCCCAAAAATCGTCCCAGTAGGAATGCACGGGTTGCGCAAGATAGCCCTCATGGCTCACCGAGATCGGCAGCAATCCGCTCTCATCGAGCAATCGCTCGATGCACCCCACCGCCCTGTCGATGTAGACCCAAGATTCTTCGAGCAGCGCAGGATCCGACGTGAAACGGTGGTAGTCGGCGATCAGCGCGATCAATTGTCCGTGGCTGTCGTGTTCCACCAGCCAATCGGTCCCTTCGCTGTCGACGCAGCAGGGCACAAAACCGTCCGCGCGCTGATGCGGCGCGTACCAGCGGATGAACTCGCGCACCTCTTGCGTCCGCCCCATGCGCAGCAAGGCCGCGCTCATCATGGCGCCGTCGCGGATCCAGGAACGCGTGTAGCGCCGTGGGCCCGGCTGCAGAGCCGGGCCGGAGCGGGTCACCAGAATGTGCGCCGTCGCGGTCAGCGCCGCAGCCACCGCCTCCCCGGCCCAGCCGCTGCCCGACCATGGTGGAACGGAGAGTATCGATTGCCAATCGAAAGCCGGCTCCTCGAGGCAGTCCCGCGCCGCATGGGATGCGCAGCTAAGAGCGCATTCGGATGCCTGCCCCGCCTCCGGAGACAGAGTGAATTCGAGGGCGCCGGTCGCGAAGCCGAAGGGATCGTGAGTCTCCGTGGCGGGCGGGAGCGCGCCGGCGGAGAGGAAAGCGGGCATGAATCCCTCATCGAAACGCAGCGCGCCGAATCCGGCCGGTTCGGCCGCCGCTGCGGCGCGCATGGACACGATCGAGTAATCCGCATTGACCTGCACCACCCCGTCGCGCCACTTAAGATCGGACACCCGGCTGACGCCGCCCAGGTTGCGAAAGCTCTGCCAGGGCGGCGTGACCTGAAATGGCCGAACCAGCACGAACAATCGGGCGACGAGACGTTGACCCCCGCGATTTTCGAATCGATAGCGCACGCGGGATATGCCGCCCCTCGCCGCCTCGGCGGTAATTCGCAGCCGCCAATCTGCGGTCTCCCAGATCACCGACGGCACCGGCATCCACCCGCCGAGCAGCTCCTGGCGCGGGGCGACATCCGCCCAGGTGAAGAGGCGATCATCGACCCACAGCATGGGCTCGAGCGAGAACGACCCCTGGTCGACTTCGATCATGCCGTCTTCGTTCAGCAGTGCGCAGTGAATCCCGTTTGCGGTGCCGGCGGGAGTCCACATGCTCTGTTCATTGTGCAGCCAGCGAGGATGCCAGCCGCGCACTTCGCCCTCGGCGACGTTGCGCCAGAACGCTTCGATGGAGCGTGAGAACTCGAACGACTGTAGGCGCAGGGCCGCGCCCGCGGACGGCTCGGCGAGTTCGATCCGAAGAAGTCGAGTCCTCACCCCGGGCAGATACACATAACTGCGCTTGCCGGCGGCGGCGGGAGCCGCATACAGGGTTTTCCAGCGGATGCCGCGCGACGACGCGCGAATGCGAAAGCCCTTCGCGGGCGCCTGATCCAGCCAGTCGATGATGAGTCCGCCGATCGTGCGCGGCTGCTTCGAGTCGATCACGATCCAAGGACGCGGATCCTTTGGGTCAGGCTTCCAGCCCGAGCTCCCGAGAGCGGCGGCAGGTGCGAAGTCGGGTTGCGCGCTGGATGCGCTCAACTCCGGCGCTTCGGTCGGACCGCAATTCTCGATCTCGATCCCGGCGATCCACAGAGTCCCCTTGCCGCCCTCGCCTGCGACGATGGCAAACTCCATCGAACCCAATTCCCGGAGACGTCCGCCGCTCGAAGGACCCCAGGCGAAATCGATGTCCCGGCTACTTATCTCCATCTGCGTCCATCGCGCCGGAGCATGCAGGTCCCGCTGCACATGCCGCCAGACGTTCTGGCCCGTCGAATCGACCAGCTTCAGCTCCAGATTATTTGCGGGGCCGCGGCCGCGCAGACGGAATCTCACCGCGTACTCTTCCGGCATGTCGCGTTTCAGCGCGCGCCGCGCGACCACGTATCCCCCGCCCTGCTTGAAATCGAAATCCAGTCGCAGCGCCGGCAACCGGCCCGTCTCCTCCTGCGTCAGCCGCAGCTCGGCATTGCCGGAAACGACCGCCTGCCATTCGTTAGAACTCACCGTACCCCCGCGCCATCGCCGCGGCAAAGATCGGAAGCAGCGCGAACAGCATGAGCTCGACGTGCAGATAGCGGCGCAGTCCCCCGACGGCCGCATCGTCGGGCGCGGTGCCGAGTTTGCGCCAGCAAATGAAAGCCAGCGTGGGCGGGACGGACAGCAGCCCGATGACCGCAAAACATCCTAACTTAGCCCAGAAAAAAGCGTTGTGGGAGTAGTACGCCCATCCCTTGGCGGCAAAGATCGCGCGGCAAAAGCCGACGACTATCACGGCTGCGGCAAGCAGCCCGTACCACAGATCGATGGAGGCGATGCGGGCCATCGTGTCGGCGCCAATGCCCGGCCGCACGGCCCAAAACTCGGTGAACAGGATTGCAAATATTGCAAATATCAACAGGTGATGCGCAATGGCCAGCACAAGGTCGAGCATAACGATCCTCCGGCGAATGTTGAACCCGAAGCGGGGAATACTGCGCGTGTCGGAGGGTCGAGCTCAACTCCCCACTGAATTGGGATCGCGCCAGACTCGCTCGAAAGGCAATCGCCAGGCGTGAGGAGCGATGAGCTGGTGGATCGCGTTCGGACCCCATGAGCCCGGCTCGTAAAAGCGGACGGGCGGAGGCGACTCCAGCAGTTCGGTCGACACTTCCCACAACCGCTCGATCCCTTCGGCGGTGGTGAACAGCGTGTGGTCGCCGCGCATGGCGTCCAAGATCAATCGCTCATAGGCCTCGAGCACATCGCCGATGTGACCGGTGTCGTGCATGGCGAACTGCATGCTCAGTTTGTCCAGCCGCATGCCCGGGCCCGGCCTCTTGCCATAGAACGACAGCGACATCTTCGCCGCGTCCGCCAGATCGAAGGTGAGGTGATCCGGTCCTTGTGAACTGACTCCGGATCCGGCGGGAAACATGCTCTTGGGCGGCTCGCGAAAAGCGATCGAAATGATGCGCTGTCCCTGAGCCATGCGCTTGCCGGTGCGCAAATAGAACGGCACTCCGGCCCATCGCCAGTTGTCGATGAAGCACCGCAACGCGATGAAGGTCTCCGCATCCGAGTCCTTGGAGACCCCCTCCTCCGCCCGGTAACCCGTGAACTGACCGCGGATGACGTCGGACGGCTTGATCGGCAACAAGCTGCGAAAAACCTTGTTCTTCTCCTCGCCGATGGGCTTGGGCTCCAGGGACGTCGGCGCTTCCATCGCCATGAATCCGAGTATCTGGAACAGGTGCGTGACCACCATATCGCGGTATGCGCCGGTCTGTTCGTAGAACCCGGCCCGCTTGCCGAGGTCCAGCTTCTCCGGTACGTCGATCTGCACGTGGTCGATGAAGTTGCGGCTCCAGATCGGCTCGAACAAGCCGTTGGCGAAACGGAACGCAAGAATGTTCTGCGCGGCCTCCTTGCCCAGAAAGTGATCGATTCGGAAAATCTGATCCTCCTCGAACACCTCGTGCAATCGGGCGTTCAGTGCGACCGCGCTCGCGAGGTTGGTGCCGAACGGCTTTTCCATGATGATGCGGGAACGATCGACCAGATCGGCCTCTCCGAGAAAGCGCACGGCCTCGAGCGCCGAACTCGGCGGCACGCTCAGATAATGAAGTCGGCTGCTCTCGCCGCTGAAGGCTCGCTCCGCCTCCAGCACGGCGGCCTTCAGGGCAGCGGGGCCGGCGGACATCGGCAGGTATTGCAGGGTGTTCGCGAACGCGGTCCAGTCGGCCTCGGCCACCTTGCGGGTGGAGAACTCGGCGAGCGCGTCGCGCGCGATCTTGCGGAAGCCCTCGGTGTCCAGATCGTCCAGGGACATGCCGATGATCCGGCATCCCGGAATGAACCCCGCATTGGTCAGATGAAACAGTCCGGGCAGAAGCTTGCGCCGCGCAAGATCGCCGGTGGCCCCGACGAGCACCACGACCTGCGGGAATTGCGGACCGACACCGGGAGGAACTTTTGCCACCTTTCACATCCTATTCAACAGTAAATCAGACGACTAGCGGCGCGGACCGGCCGATCGATCGACGCTCGCTCGCCTTTATATCAGAGATACCGCGAAGGATGCGCCCTCAGGCGTGCGCCAACCGGCGAACTCCCATCCCGTTCAATACCGCCTCCATGGCGGCAACCGCCGCCATCAAGGCGCTCGGCCCGATGGCACCGATGCAGCCCACGCGAAACGTGTCCACATCCGTGAGCTTGCCCGGATACAGGATGAATCCGCGCTCGCGAACCCGCCGATAGAACTCGGTGAATTCGTAGGCAGGATCGGGCGGGGAATGAAATGTGACGATGATGGGCGCCTGCAGCGCGTCCGGCAGGAAGGTCTTGAAGCCCAAGGCGCGCATGCCGGAAACCAGCGCGGCGCAATTCTCGCGATAGCGCGCCAGCCGCACCGCCTGACCGCCCTGCGACTGGAATTGAATGATCGCGGCATGCAGGGCCGCGAGCACGTGTGTCGGGGGCGTGAACCGCCACTGACCGGTCTTTTGCATGTACTGCCACTGGTCGAGGAGGTCCAGGACGAGCGAGCTGCTGTTGCCGCCGCAACGCTCCAGCGCCGCCCGCCGCGCGACGACGAAACCCATTCCGGGCACGCCCTCGAGGCATTTGCCGGACGCCGCAATCAACGCATCGAAGGGGATCTTCCCCGCGTCTATCGGGATGGCGCCGTAAGAACTCATGGCATCGACGATGAGGCCGCGGCCGTGTTTTGCGACGACGGCCGCGATCTCCGGCAGCGGATTCAGGATTCCGGTGCCGGTCTCGCAATGCACTTGCGCGACATGTGTGATCGAGCGATCCGCTGCGAGGGCCGCCTCAATCCGCGCCGGGTCGGCCGCCTCCTGCTCGCCGTGCTTCAAGACAACGGCCTCCCGGCCCAAGTACCCTAAGGTTCGCACGATGCGCTTGCAGTAGCTGCCGTTGTCCGGCACCAGAACCTTGCCACTCCTCGGAACCAGCGTGCCGAGCGCCGCTTCGACGCTGAACGTGCCGCTGCCCTGCATAGGAACGCAGACGTGACTCTCCCGAGCATTGACGATGGCCACGAGATCGCTGCACACCGATGCGGTCAGCTCGTTGAAGGCGGTATCCCACGATCCCCAATCACGCAGCATCGCGGACCGGGTCTCTCTGGAGGTCGTCAGCGGGCCGGGAGTCAGCAGGATCGGTTCGGTCATGAAAATCTCACTTGTCCAAGAGGCGGTTTGCCAGGCGGTTTTGCGAAGCTTTGCGCCGGCCGACGGCGGAGTCTTTGAGGCGGCTGGACTGCAGCGCACCGGCGCGCTCGAGCACGGGATACGCGGCCGAACACAGATGCGAGTGCACGCGCTTCAAGTCCCGCAAGATATCCAGATCCAGCGAGTACGATTCGATCGTCTCCGGGGTCCCTTCGCGCAGGCGTGTGAGATAGCGCTCGGCCGCGGCAAACTCCTTTTCGCGCAGCTGTGCTTTGGCCGCGATCAAACGGCGCGCGACGTTGATGTCGCCCGACATGAATATTCCAACCGAGAGAGTCAGGCTGTCGAGGACATACTGATGAAATTCGACCAGATCCGCCTCGCCTTCCTTCGAAAAGGTGATGCCGCGCCTGATCTTCTTGGCCGCGAGATCCATCAGATTCTTGTCGATGATGTCGCCGACGTGCTCGAGATTGATCGAGAAGGAAACGATCTCCATTGCGCGGAAGCCGTCGCGGTCATCCATGCTGTCGCGAGTCATTCGCGTGACGTACAGCTTCACCGCCTCGTTCAGGCTGTCGACGGCATCGTCCATCCGGCTGATCTCCGCGACGAGTTTGCGGTCATTGGTCAGCAGCGCCGTCATCGACTGGCGCAGCATCGCTTCGATCAAATCGCCCATGCGCAGGACTTCGCGGGCGGCCCCGACCAGGGCAACGGCGGGAGCGCCGACCGCCGACGGGTCGAGGTAGACCGGCGTGCCCGGATCCGCGGATTTCACCTGGTCCGGCAGCCAGCGCGTGAGCCACCGGCCCACGAGGTCGAGGGGGCCTATGAACAGCAGCGCGAGCAGCACGTTGAAGGCGGTGTGAAAGTCCGCAGCCAGGCGCGCGGGATTCGGCTCGTAGCGCTGAAGCACGTCGGCGATGGGTTGCAGCACCGGCAGCACCAGCGCGCAGCCGACCAGCCGGGTCAGCAGATTGCCGAGCGGCAGGCGCCGGCTGGCCAGGTTTCCGGGCTGACTGCTCTCGATCAGGGGATTGAGCGCGCTGCCGACGTTCGCGCCGAGCACCATGGCGAGTACCGCCGTGGGCGAGATCAGGTGGGCGGCCCCGAGGGACATCACCACCAGCACGATGGCGACGCTGGAATGCGCAGCCCAGGTCAGGGCGGCAACGATGACGAGGCACAGGAGCGGCTGATTCGTGATCTCACCGAGAATGGCGCGCGACACCGGCAGGCTCTGCGTCGTCACCAGGGCGCCGAGGAATATGTGCAGCGCCAACAGCATCAGGCCGATCCCGATCGCCACCCGGCCGAGGTCGCGCGTTCGCGTCCTGCCGCCGCGCTTGAACGCGATCACGCCCGCCAGCAGCAAGACCGGAGTCACGGCGGTGATGTTGAACGACAGGATCTGCACGACCAGCGTGGTGCCCACGTTGGCGCCGAGCATGACGGCCAGCGCGGGTACGAGGTCCAAGGTACCGCCGGTGACGAATGAGGCAGCCATCAATCCGGTTGCCGTGCTGCTCTGGAGGAGAGCCGTGACGAAGGCGCCGGCGAGGAATGCGCGAAATCTGCTCTGCAGGGCGATTCCGAGCAGGCGGCGCAGATCGGCGCCGAACGCACGGACCACGCCGCTGTGGACCATGTGCAAGCCCCACAGCAGCAGCGCGACTCCGCCCATCAGGTCCAAAATGACTGCGCTGCCCACGTACGCTCGCCTACCAGGGCAGAGAGTAGGTCTTGGTATTGCAGAAGCTCTTCATGGCTTCCAGCACCCCTTCCTTGTAGCCCAATCCCGAGTCCTTGATGCCTCCGAAGGGCGTCATTTCCAGCCGGTAGCCCGGCACTTCGCGCACATTCACGCTGCCGACCTCGAGCTCGCGCACGAAGCGGCTGATGAGGTCGATGCGGTTGGTGCACAGTGAAGACGACAGGCCGTAGGCGGTCGAGTTGGCGATTCTAATCGCCTCATCCACGGTCCTGAAGCGGATGACGGGCGACACGGGACCGAAGGTCTCCTCCCGCACCACCGTCATATCGGCAGTCACCCGGTCCAACACCGTGGGCGAGTACAGCGCGCCGCGACGGACGTTGCCGGCCAGCAACCGGGCACCGCCGGCCACGGCCTCGTTCACGACCGTCTCGAAACGCCGCGCCGACGCTTCGTCGATCACCGTACCCATATCCATGGCCGGATCGAACGGATCGCCGTACTTGACGGCCCGCGTCTTCTCCACCAGCCGTTCCACGAATCGGTCGGCCACGCTTTCTTGAACCAGCATGCGCTTGACGGCGGTGCATCGCTGACCCGAGTTCTTGTAGGACCCGCTCGCCGCGAGCGTGACGGCCTCTTCGATGTCCGCATCCTCGAGTACGATGATGGGATCGTTTCCGCCGAGCTCGAGTATCTGGCGCTTGTAGACGGCTTTGGCCGCGATGCGCTTGCCGATCGCGACACCGCCGGTGAAGGTCACGAGATCGACATCCGCGCTGGTCAGGAGCTCATCGGCAATCTCGGCGGGATCGCCGGTGACTACCGAAAGCATTTCCGGCGGCAGCCCCGCCTCGTAAAGGATGTCCGCCAGCTTGAGCGCACTCAACGGCGTCTTCTCGCTGGGCTTGAGCACCACGCGGTTGTTGGTGGCCACCGCGGGAGCCACCTTGTGAATCACCTGATTCAACGGATGATTGAACGGAGTGATCGCGGTGATCGCGCCGAGCAGCGGCTCCTTCAGGGTGTAGACCTTGCGACTCTTTCCATGCGCGGTGAGATCGCACGAGAATACCTCGCCGTCATCGACCAGTGATTGATTGGCGGCGAACAGCAGCACGTCGGAGGCGCGCCCGACCTCGTACGATGAGTCCTTCAGGCACAGGCCCGACTCCAGAGTGATCAGGCGCGCGAGTTCATCGCGCTTCGAAGCGATGATGGCGCCCGCCTTCATGAGGATTTGATACCGGTCGTGGCGAGTCAGAGGAGACCTGAAGGCGCGGGCGATCTTGAGCGCGCGCTTGACGTCCTCCCGCGTGGCCTTGGGTACGGTGCCCGCCAGCGTGCCGTCGTAGGGGTGGCGAACCTCGATGACCCGGTCTCGAGCGACCCTCTCCCCCGCGATGCGCAGCGTCTCGCGAATCGGCTCGCGTAGGGCGGATGGCATGGCACTGGCGGACATTGGGGTCTCCTACGGAGCTCGCGCGGCGAGATTGAGTCCAAGGTCGAAGGCATCGAAATTGCGCCAGCGGCGGGAGGCAGGCTGCAGGCCGACGCCGCGATTGACGATCAGCGGCACCTTTTGCTCGGACACGCCGCCGTGTGAGCGCAAGGGAACGTCCAGACCGGACAGGTCGTGCCGGCCGCGGCTGGTGCCGATGACGGTGTCCAGACGCGACACCACCACGAGGTCGCCGATACGGTCCGGAGGCAGCTCGAACTTCGACGCGGCTTCGGCGCGTGTCAGAACCTCCTCGATTCCGGGGAGTGCTGCGATCTTGCCGGCCACGGAACTCGACGCCGGGGATTCAGCCAGGTACACGAGCGCGAAGGATCCGAGGGCGCCGTGATGCACCACGTACGGATCGGTGATCGGCAGGATCACCCGCGCCCTGGACTCCCCCAGCCAGGCATCGAGATTGTCCTGCAGGTAGATCACATTGGGTTGACCGTCCCGCCCGTGCTTGGCATTCATGCCGTGATCGGCCGTGAGAACGATCGTGGCCCCCAGCTCATCGAGCCGCGCGAGATTCCGATCGATCATCGCGTAGAATTCGTTCGCCACCGCCGTGCCGGGGGCGGCTTTGTGCTGGATGTAGTCGGTGGTGGACAGGTACATGAGATCGGGCCGCTCGCGTTCCATCAGCTTGACGCCGGCGACGAAGACGAACTCGGACAGCGCCGCGCTGTACACCGACGGCAGCGGCATGCCGACTCGTTCGAGCACGTTCTCGATGCCGTTCTCGGCGAGTGTAACCTGATCGGCCTTTTCGGATGAGAAGCAAATTCCCTTCATCCGGTGGCCCAGCAACTTGCGCAACTTGTCCTTCGCGGTGATCACGGCGACTTTTGCGCCCGCCGCGGAAAACGCCGCGAGAATGGTTCCGGCCCGCAGCAGCCGCGGGTCATTCATCATCACCTCTTCGCCGCGCTCGGTATCGAAGAAGTAGTTGCCGCAGATGCCGTGCACCGAGGGCGGCACTCCGGTGACGATGGACAGATTGTTGGGGTTGGTGAAGCTCGGCATGACGCAGTCGGCGATGAAGCAAGTCCCGCCGCCCGCGAGCAGCCGGCCGAGAAACGGCGCGGCGCCCGCCGCGACGGCAGCTGTGATGTACTCGTGCTGACAGCCGTCGACGCAGACCACGACCAAGGGGTGATCCATCCAATGGTAGGTTCGGCCGTTCACGGCGATGTCGGTGGACAAGTGATGTGCTCCTGTAGGTCTACTTGGCGGACGCGCGCGCGGCCGCCTTGTGCATTCGGGCGCGGCTCTTCACCGCATGTTGGCGCAGCAGCTGACCCGCCCGGGCGCTGTCGCGCTGGGCGATCGCGCGCATCACGGCTCGGTGCTCGCTATTGGAAACGGCAAATCCGCCGCCATCCTGCAGGCCGCGGAGCCGGAACAGCAGCAACCCCCGGGTCAACAGCCGGTAGCTTTCCGTGAGACGGGAATTGCCGGCAAAGTCGACCAGCATGTCGTGAAATCTCAAGTTCAGGGTGTGGTAGGACTTGACGTCTTGTTTATCTGTCGCCCCATCCATCTCCGCCAGCACAGCGTCGAGTTCGCGAAGCTGTTCCGGCGTCGCACGCTCTGCCACCCGCTGACCGATCAATTGGTCGAGCGCTTCGCGCACATCGTAGATCTCGTCGGCTTCTGCCACGGATATTTCACGGACGAAGACTCCGCGATTTTTCTCCGAGCGCACCAGGCGGGACTCCTCGAGCGCCCGTAGCGCCTCGCGGATCGGGCCGCGGCTGGTCCCAAACCGCACCGCCAGCTCGCTCTCGTTGATGCGCTGGCCGACGGCGAGTTCGCCGCGCAGGATCAACTGCTCGATCTCCACCTGCACCAGTCCCGGCAGCGAATTCGACTGCACCAATTGCAGCATGGTGGGCGCGGCGGCCGGTGTCATGTGAGCACTCGCATGGAGTCGCGATGCTAGCATAATTGCAAATTGTTGACAATAATCAGTTGACACCGATATCGACGAATGGCTGCCGAGCTGCGCACTTCCAGGAAAGCTCTCCCCTACTGGCCGGAGCCGTCGCGAAGTTCCTCGCCAAGCGCCTCGCGCAGCGGCCCGATGAAGCGCTGGTAGCGACGCCACCGCTCGACCGACGCTTTACTGATGGGCTGGCGCACCTGCCAATTGCTCGCGGTCAGCACCGGCCGATCGGTGCGGTGGAACTCGAGGCAGCGCGGATCCCACGGGAGCCCGATGTGCGCGAGCATCCGGCGGCTCCAGCCCTCGGGATCGTCGACCAGGTCCTCGTACCGGACCTCGAGCAGCGCCGCCCGCGGCAGCACGGCGCGCCAGTGCGCCATCAGGCGGCGGTACTCATGGTAGTAATGCGCCAGGTCGCCGAAGTCGGTCGCGTACGGATGCGCCGCGGAGAAACCTTGGAAGTAGATCGACAAACAGGTATCGAGCGAACTGCGCTCGAGATGAATGAACCGGGCGCCCGGCAGCGCAGCGTGAATGAGGCCGATGTGCCTGAAGTTGACAGGCAGTTTGTCGACCACGCGCGACGCGTCGGGTGCCTGCGTCGCGAGGCCCTCCAGGTAGGCGCGGCCCAGCTCCCTTATCGTCGCAGCGCGTTGCTCCGCGGGCGCCGCGCGTTCGGTGTCCGCCGCAAAAATCCAGTAGAGCAGCTCGCCCGCCCCGTGCACCTGCGGGTGCGAGGCGAGGATCTGTTCGGTCAAGCTCGTGCCCGACCGCGGCATCCCGACGACGAATACCGGCCGTTCGGAGGCGATTCCACAGGGCCCTAGGGCCGTGAGCGCAGTTCGATCGAAGTCTGCGACGGTCCGCGTTACCCGCTGCGTCATCTCGCTGCGGTTGTAGCGTAATCGGCTGCGACGGGCGAGTTCATTGCCCAGCCGGTGATGCTCGAAAGCCGCAGGACGTTCATCGACATCATCGTAGTATTTGCCGAGCGCGTGGTGCAGGTTGATGGCGTGTGCCACGGCCAACCCGCGCGCCAGCACGCGCTCGGCGGCGTCGCGCCATGGCGCATCGGCCGCGCTCATCTTGCGCACGGCCGAGAGACTGGTTAAGGCCTCGGGCAGCTCCGGATTGATGGCCAAGGCTTTGCGCAGCAACTCCTCCGCCTCGTCGAACCGACCATGGTCGATCGCCAGGCTGCCGAGCAGCGCCAGCGTGTCCGCGGCATCGGGACGGAGGTCGAGCGCGCGCCGCGCACTCGCTTCCGCATCTGCGAGCCGGCCGACGGCCCGCTCGGCCATCGCGTGGGCGGTGAGCAGCGCGGCGTGATCGGGGGCGATCTCGAGACCCATGCGGTAGGCGGCATCGGCCTCATACAGCGCGTTCAGCGCGAGCAGCGAGTTGCCCAGGTGCAGGTGCGCTTCCGGCAGCCGCGGCTCGAGTTCGATGGCGCGCCGGGAGTGCTCGATGGCGGCGCGGAAGTCGCCGAGGCAATGCAGCGCGTGACCCAAGTTGGCGTGCAGCCGCCCATTACCCGGCATCCGGAGAGCCAAGTCGCGATAGCAGCTTGCGGAGGCCTCGTAGCGCCCAAACCGTGCCAGTAGGGCCGCATATTCGTCGAGGATTTGGTCGCTCGGGGCGCGAGCCAACAGCCGGTCGTAATGGGGGATCGCCTCTGCTCCACGGCCGACGGCGTCGAGCGCGCGTGCGAGCTGCGCGACGGCAGCGGCAAATTCGGGGCGCAATGCGACCGCCGTCTGCAAGCTGTGGATTGCCGCCTCCGTCTCGCCGGCCTCGAGCAGTGCGCTGCCGAGGTTGCGATGGGCCTCGGCCAGTCCCGGCTCGAGTGCGATCACCCGCCGGTACCCTTCGATTGCCGCCGCGAGCGCGCCCTGAACGCGCCTGGCATTCGCCAGGTTGCCGATGGCGGCGGCGAACTGCGGCCGCAGCGCAAGTGCGCGCTGACAGCTCGCGATCGCGGCATCCGTGCGTCCCAGCCGGAGCAGCACCTGACCCAAGTCGTTGTGCGCCTCGGCGAACTCCGGACGCAGAACGGTCGCGCGAGCGAAGCACTCGGCTGCGCGGTCGAGGTGGCCCTGGTCCTCGAGCGTCTGCCCCAGCGCCCAGGCACGGGCTGCATCCGCCGGCGGCGCCGGCGCGGCTGCGGCGTGGGCCGGCGTTTTGCCGCAGCAGTGCTTGTACTTGCGGCCGCTGCCGCAGGTGCAGGGTTCGTTGCGTCCGACAGGCTTCCCGTGACTGCTCAGACAGGCTCCTGCCGGCGGTAGCGCACGAGTGCGTCGCCGAGCACCTCTCGCAGCGAGCCAAGCCACGCCTCGTAGCGACGCCACTGGTCGAGGCCCTCGCGAAATATGGGCTGACGCACCTGCTCCGAGCTCGCGGTACGGATGCTGCGTTCGGTGCGGTGGAATTCGACACAGGCCGGCTCGAACGGCAGCTCGCAGAAGTCGAGTATGCGCCGGACGCTGCGTTCGAGGTCGTCGACCACGTCTTCGTGATGGACCCGCAGTACCCGGCCCGGCAGCGCGGCATCCCAATGCTCCATCAGCTCCAGGTAGGTCCGGTAGTAGCGGCCGATATCTTCGATGCTGTAGGCGAACTCCTGACCGCGCGCAAAGAGCTGCTTGAGGTTCCCGAAGCAGCAGGCCATGGGTTCGCGCCGCGCGTCGATGATCCTGGCATTCGGAAACATGAGGTGGATGAGACCGATGTGCCGGAAATTGTTCGGCATCTTGTCGATGAAGCGCGGCTTGCCGGTCCGGTAGACGCGGGTGTCACTCAGATACCGGTCGGCGAAGCGCGCGAATTCCGTGGCCGGCAATTGCGCAAGCACCGCGGGATATCGCGGCGACTCGAAATCTCGTTCACGGCCCTGCAATTCGAGCACGTAGCGCGGGATCTCGGCGAGTTCCTGCGTGCCTTCGACCGCGGAGTGCGAGGCCAGGATCTGCTCGATCAGCGTCGAGCCCGAACGCGGCAACCCGACCACGAAGATCGGCGCCGTGCTTGCGATGCCGAAACCCGCGCGCTCGTCGAAGAATTCCCGGGTGCAGACCGCCTTCTGCTTCGCCGTATTGAGCTCGATCAGCTCGGGACGGTAGCGGCTCTCGGCGCGCTTCAACTCATTGCCGCGCTCGTAGTAGCGCCACGACTCGGAGTATTCGCCGCGATCCTCGTAAGCCTTGCCGAGCGCGAAACACAGGTGGTAGCGGTCGATGAGCCTGGTCAGAGGCGCGGCCTCCGCAGCGCGCATGGACGCGAGTTCTGCGTCGGTAAAGCGGTAGGTCTTGAGATTGGCGAGGCTCCAGTACGCATCCCCAAAATCCGGACGCTCGCGGGCCGCCGCCCGGTACTCGTCGATGGCTTCGGTCCCGCGTCCCAGCGTTTTCAGCGAATGCGCGATCGACAGATGCAGATCGGCGGCGGGCGATCCCGGCGGCGCGCCGCGCACTAGGTCGCGATAGAGGGCGATCGCCCGGGCATGATCGCCGAGGCCCACCATGGCGGCGGCCTGCAGAGTCCGATATTGACGATTGGCCGGATCTGCGCCCAACAGCTTTTCGAGTTGAACGAGGGCTTGCTGGTACTTGTGCCGTCCGAGCAGCACCGTGGCGTAGTCGTGGCGTGCAGCGACGTAGCTGGGGACGCGCTCGAGCACCGCGGCGAGCAGCAACTCCGCGTCGTCGAACACCTCGAGCGCAGCGCCGATTCGTGCCAGCAAGCGCATCGCCTCGATGTGATCGCCGTTGGCAAGCAGGAACGCGCGGATGATTTTTTCCGCCGCCACGAGGTCACCGTCGCTGAACAGTCCGGTCGCCGTGATCACCTGCTGCGGCAGAGTTTTCAGTTTCGCGACGTGAGCTGCGGCTATGGCTGCGTTGTCGGCGTCGCCGCTCATCCGGTAGAGGCCTTCCAGCATGCCCCAGCTCGCCGGCAACGCCGGGTTGATCGCGACGGCCTGCAGGAATGCCTGTATCGCCTGCGGGGCATCTTTCATCGCGACGTAGCAATGGCCGCGCTCCTGATAGAGGCGGCTGTAGCCGGGATGGAACCGCTCGAGCTGCTCGAGCGTCGCGAGCGCATCCGCGGTCCGGATGAGCTGACGTTGACCGAGCGCGAGCAGATGAAGGACGTCTCGGTTCTCGGGGACTTGGGCGCGCAGAGCGGTCGCGGCCGCCACGCCCTCGGCGAAGCGCCGCTCGTTGATGAGCGTACGAATGCGCAAGACCTCGGCCTCCACGGTCGAGGGCGCTTGAGCGGGTGCTGTGGCAGTCATGGGCATCCGATAGCAAAGAGGGTGGGCATCGCTACCCACCCTCCAGTCTAGCTCAACCGCAGGAACCGGTTGCCGCCCAGCGTCAGAACTTGAATCCAACCTTGATGCCGAGCACCCGCGGCCGAAGCGGCACTTCCGCCTTGATGAACTGCCCGGAGGTCGTGAACAGGCTCGCATCGGAGTTGCTGAGGTTCTGGCCGTAAGCCTGGACACTCCACTGGTCCTTTGCCACGTTGAATGCCGCGTCGTACGTCGTATATCCCGGCTGGTCGTAGCGCAGCCATGACGTGGTCGGCACGGTGATTCCGGCGCCCGATTGGAAGCTGCTCGGCTCGTTCTGCATGTCACCGACATGCTGGGCGCCGACCGAGAAGAACATCTTGTAGTCGTTGACTTGCCAGTCGTAGCGCGCACGCACGTTGTACTCGATGGTCGGCGAGAAGGCCGGCGTTGCACCGACGGTGCCGAGCGGGTTTTGCAGAGGCACATTCTCACTCAAGGTCGGTGACCAGACCTGCGTGATGCAGCTGCCGATCGGTGTCGGGTTGCCCGGATTCGACGACTGCAGGCAGGGTGAATTGGTCTCCTTGGCGTTGTTGTGCGAAATTGAACCCTGCACGGTCAAGCCCTCGGTGACGCGCGCGACCAGCTGCAATTCGGCGCCCTTGATCCGATAGTCGGGCCCCGCCACGCCGAAGGTGGTGTTGCCGAAGATGGGCGGGTTGTAGATCAGCGTCTGGACGTTTTTCCAATCCATGATGTACGCCGAGCCGTTGAGCAGGAGCCGGTGGTCCAGCCATTCCGTCTTCCAGCCGATCTCGTTGTTGACCAGCGTGTCCGGTGGATACGTGTAGGGCTTGTTGTATTGCTTGACGAGGTTCGGGTTCGCATCCGGCCCGACCGTGGGCAATCCCGTTACCGGATCCACGTCGATCTTCACCTCGGCGCTGTTCTTGCGGTTGCCGGCGCCCGGACGGAAGCCCTGCGAGAAAGTGTAATAAACCATCGCGTCCTGGGTGACGTGCCAGGTCAGATTGCCGCGGCTCTTGAACCCGGTGTAATCCGCATCGTGCGTCGCATCGGTGAGTTTGCTGCCCACGCAACTGCCGTTCGGGATACCCGCGCATCCGGTGCTGGTGGAGTACTGCGACCCGTGAAAGGTCTCCTTATAGTCGTAATAGCGCGTCCCGGCGGTCAGCGTCAGGACTTTCGGGATCAGGTCGAAGTCAATCGACGTAAAGAATGCCGTCTGCTTGTAGCCGCGCTCGAGGTCCTCGCCGAACGCGACATCTTGGTTGCGCTCGGTCGGGTCGACCGCCGCGTACCCGGGAGCGGGAATCACATTGGCGGTACACACCTGGGTACCCGCCTGGTAGAGCAGGAGGTTCGCGGGGGTACAAGACGGGAACGATTTGTATAGGAAGTTCATGTCGTCCTTGATGTCGAAGTCCTCCCAGAACGCGCCGATCAGGCCCCGCACACGCCAATCGTCGGGGGTGCTGAGCCGAAGTTCGTGGCTCTGGTGGGTGGTTTCGACGTGATCCTGCCAGGAGGAGACCGGCGAGTAGCAGGTGAGCGGTCCGACTCCTTTGCCGATAGGGGCACCGCCGCCGCCGCAGGTGTAGTAGAAGCCGCCCGCCGAGCGCGCGTAGTTCGTGTAATCCATCGCATTGTCGATCGTGCGGTCGAGGTAGCCGCCGGTATACACCAGCTTGAAGTCGCCAATCTTGCCGTTGACGGTCCAGGATGTGTTCTCCCACTTGTCCTTGTCGTAGGACGGCGTGAAAGAAGTCTCCTGCCAGGCGCCGAGCGGTGTCTCCTGCGAACTCAAGGGGAACTGCTCGTCGATGCCCTCCGCATCCATATTCTGGTAGCTCTGCTGAATCAGCACGCTCCAATCGGTGTTGACCTGCCAGAGCAATGAGGCACGGATACCCTGGTAAGTTACCGGGTTCTGCGCCCTGCCCGCGATCGCGTAATTGTTGGCAGTGGCCGCATCCGCCGGGTAAGGGAGGTGATAGGAAAGGGTACCTGGATCCGTCGGGAAGCGCGTGAATTGGCTTGGAACGTTGTCGATGTAGCCGCCGCGGCGATCGTTGTAGATGACCGCGCGCACCGCCAACGTATCGGCGATCAGAGGGATATTGAGCACAGCGGTGATTGCGCTGTTGGGATCGCCATGGGCGGTCGTGCTATACGAGGCGTCAGCATTGCCCTCGGTGACGTTGAGCTTCGGCTTGTTGGTGATATAGCGGATCGCTCCTGCCTCAGCGCCGCCGCCGAACAGGGTGCCCTGGGGACCTTCAAGGACCTCGATGCGCTCCATGTCCGCCATGTAAACGTCGACATTGCGCGCCGGGAACGCCATCGATTGATCGTCGAGGTAAGTCGCAACGTTCGGAAACGGATCGATCGCCGCGCTGGACTGGTTGCCGGCAAAGCCCGCGCTCATGCCGCGCATGTAGATGTTGCCCTGGCCGGGGCCGTTCGAGCTGAAGGTCACGTTCGGCAGGTACTTGAGGACGTCATCGAAGGTCGTCACGTTCAACTGACCGAGTTGCTCGCCCGTCATCGCCTGGATGGTGATGGGTACGTTTTGAATCGACTCGTTGCGGCGCTGCGCGGTGACCACGATTTCCTCGATTCCGCCGGCGGCGGTCTCAGCTTCGGCGGTCGCGTCCGCGGGGGCCGCCCAGGACACTCCGGCGTATCCGCTGAGCACGGCCGAGATCGCAAGGCTAAGCTTCTGATTGGTATTCAAATGACTCTCCCTAAAGGGTCAGGCAAGACACACAAATAAAGAAGGGCGCAGCGAGGGCATCGCTACGCGCGCGCATTGGAACTGCAGATACCATCCCAGGACGATCGAGCCTCCATACATCCCTACTTCGGCCCGCCAATTCCCCGCTGCGTAGTTTTTACGCAGTGCGGATTACATATTTATGACAGTACTATGACTCAACAGCGACGCCACGTTCAAGTACTCTCCCCTCCGAGCGCCGCGCCCGGGCATGAGACGCGCTTTTTCGCGCCAACTTGTGCTACGAATGGCGGCCGTCGCCGACTGACTGATAAGGGCTGGCCGAGAATGAAAACGATAGTGGAACCTTCGCGTTCCGTTGATGTGATCTTGGAAACCGAGGTACTGGTCGTCGGCAGCGGACCGGGCGGTCTGGCGGCGGCATTGGCCTCGGCGCGCGCCGGCGCCCGCACCGCGCTGATCGACCGCAACGGCTGCTTCGGCGGCAACATCACCCAGGTGGGAGTCGAGGGGTTCGCGTGGTATCGACACGAGCAAACCGTTGATTGCGAAGGGATCGGCATCGAATTCGAGGAGCGTGCCAAGGCCATGGGCGCGGCCATGCCCGAACCGCAGTCCTTGAGTCACGCCCTCGATGCGGAGATGTTCAAATGGGTGGCCGACACCCTGGTCCAGGAAGCGGGGGTGGCACCGCTGCTGCATCGATTGTGTGTGGCGCCCATCATGGAAAACGGCGCCATTCGAGGCGTCATCACCGAGAGCAAGGCGGGCCGCGAGGCCATCCTGGCCGGGCGCGTGATCGACGCCACCGGGGACGCCGACATCGCGGCCCGCGCCGGGGCGCCTTACCACAAATCTCCGAAGAACGAGATGATGGCCGTGTCCGTCATGTTCTCCATGAGCGGGGTCAACAAGCGGGAATTCATCGACTCGGTGAAGGCCGATCCGCAGACCTATGCCGATTGGTCGGGCAACGGCGAATGGGACTACGAGACCACCGGCAAGGAAGACCAACTTTTTTCGCCGTTTCTGCGCAAGCCGTTCCAAAAGGCGCTGGCCGCCGGCATCATTCCGCCCAGTCTCAAAACCATCGCCGGCACCTGGGGCACGGTCACGGATCAGGGGGACCTCACCTATCTGAATCTCGTGCACGTGCCCGAGATCGACGGCACCGACCCCACCGACCTGACCGTCGGTGAGATGCGGGGCAGGCGCGAGGCGATCTACGCGCTAGAAGCGCTGCGCGGCTTCATGCCGGGCTGCGAGCACGCCAAGTTGCGCAACTTCGGCATGACTTTAGGGATCCGCGACACCCGCAAGATCGATGCGCTCTACAATCTGACCGGCACCGACGTCCGCGAACAGGCCCGGTTCGACGATGCCATAGGCATCTTTCCCGAGTTCATCGACGGCTTCGGCATCCTGATCCTGCCCACCACCGGCCGCTACTGGCATGTGCCCTATCGCGCCCTGGTCCCCAAGGGCGTGGGTAATCTTCTGGTCGCCGGCCGATGCATCGGCGGCGACAAAATCTCCCATGCGTCGGCGCGCAACATGATGTGCTGCGCCGTGAGCGGCCAAGGCGCGGGGGTGGCGGCGGCGGTGTCGCTGCAACGAGGCGAGCCCTTCGATCAATTGAATATCGGCGCGGTGCAGGCGGAGCTCGCGCGGCAAGGCGCCCGCTTCCGGTGACTCAAGCCGCGGCCGGCGTCGACTCGGGCAGCAGCAGCGGCCAATCGCCCTTGCGCTGGTGGGTGCTGCTGCTCGCAGCCATCGCCGTCTCCAGCAGTTACTACGAAGACGATGTGATCGGCCCGATTGCAGATCTGCTGCAGCGGCAGCGCGGCTTCGGCCAATCGCAGCTCGGAATGCTGAACGGCGTGATCAGCATCCCCAATGTGGCGCTCGCACTGCTCAACGGCGTACTGATCGACCGTTACGGCCCTGCGCGCGTGGCGCTCTGGGCGGCGGCCATCGGGGTGGTCGGTGCGGCGCTCACCGCCGTCGGCACTCCCTACGAGCTCATGGTGGCAGGCCGCTTCATCTTCGGCGTCAGCGAGGGTGCCATATTCATTGCGCTGGTCGCGGGCTTGGCGCAGTGGTTTTCGCGCAGCGGAATCGCGCTCGCGACCGCGCTGTACCTGAGCCTCGCCCGGGTCGGCTCTTATGCGGTGGATACCTCGACAGCATGGGCCCGGCCGCTCTACGAGGGCGGCTGGCAGCCGCCCCTGTGGCTCGGCACCGGTATCACGGCGGCGGGTCTGATCGCGGCCGTGATTTTCTACTGGCTCGACCGCCATCGCCGCCCGGGAGCGCGACCGGCCGATGCCGCGGCAGAGCGCGTGGACTGGCGGCACCTGCTGAAATTCGACATGTCCTACTGGTACATTCTCGGTCTGCACGTGCTCTACGCCGCGGTGTTCTTCCCGTTCCGCACCACCTACGCCATCGAGTATTTCCAGCATGCCAAGGGCATGAGCCTCGCCCAAGCGGGGGTCGCCAACAGCTGGGTGTTCTTTGCAGCCATCTTCGCCACGCCGTTCTTCGGCTTGCTCGCCGACCGGTTCGGCCACCGCGCCCTGATGCTGGTCTTCGGCACGCTGCTCCTGCCGTTGACCTTCGTGATACTGGGTCTCACGAATCTGAATCTGTGGGTGTCGACCGTCATGATGGGCGTCAGCTTCTCGCTGGTGCCCGCAGTGATCTGGCCGGCCACCACACTGATCGTCGCGCCGCGCCGTCTCGGCACGGCGCTCGGGCTCATTACGTTGATTCAAGCGCTCGGCATGGCGGCCTCGAATCTCGCCGCGGGCTGGCTGGCCGACCGAGCCGGCGCCGGGGCGCACAATCCGGCGGGCTATTCAGTCATGCTGTGGTTTTTCTTCCTGCTCAGTCTGGTCGCGCTGTCTTCCGCCTTGCTCCTATGGCGGCGTGAAGAGGGGCCCAAAGGCCACGGTCTCGAAGAGGCACGCCCGGCGGTGGCTCTAAGTGTGTGATTACGAGCCCTCCGGATAGTCGACCGGACTATCGCCGAAGTTGTTGTCATCCAGAGTCGGCTGCGAGCGCGTTTTGTGTCCATCGGGCGCCTGGAAGTCCTCGACGTGAAACGCGCGTGCATGCGCGCGCAACACCTCGTTGTGCCGCAAGATCGGCGAGTCGCCGATCACGTCGATTCCATTGAACTGCGGCTCTATGATCGTATTGCCGACCGCTGTGCTGACCTCGCGGGCATCCCCGAGCACGAAGGCAAGACCGTAGCCGCAGTTGTGCAGCCGATTGCCCCTCACCAGCGTATTGGACGACCCGCGTACCATCACGCCATAGGCGGCGATCCCTTCCAACTCGTTGTGGTCGATGTCCGCGTCGCGGGCGTTCTCGGCGACGATGCCCATCGATGCGCCGCCGTTGATGCGGTTCTCCCGGATCACCGCGCCGGCGCCGACCACGTGGACATCGGCGTCACGGGCACCCATGAATTCATTGTGCTGCACCAAAACAGCGATATTGCCGGCGACGACCCCGATGCCGTCCGCGATGAACCTATTGTCGTGGATGGCGATGACATCGTCATGCGAAGCGAGGGTGCCGCGCACCGCCCAGAGACCGGCGCCCTTGTCTTCCCTAAACTCATTGTTGGCTACTGCCGAATTGTGCCCCGCCGCGCCGAAGCGCACACCCAGGCGGTCCTCGAGGAAGTGGTTGCCCTCCAGCAGGGTATCGCTGGCATTCTCGGCGACTTCCACGCCGACGTCGCACGAGGCAATGGTCGACGCGGAAAGATGAAAGCGCGCGCTACGCACCAATATCCCAGCATCGTGACAATTTCTGATGGTGATCCCATCGATCGAGGTATTCGGACCCGAAATGTCGAACACCGGTCCGGCACTAAGCGCCTGCGCATCGATCTGCACCCCCGAGGCCTGGCCCAGCAGTCTCACGCCATGTCCATTGACGAATGCCGGCAGCGCCGTTTCCAATGCAATCCTGGGTACCTCGATCGAGATGCTGCTCTGGCCGGTGGCGGTCGCCACGACGAGCAGGGCTTCGCGCAATGTGCCGGGTCCTCTATCGCCGGCATTGGTGACATGCACCAGGACGGCTTTCTCGGCGCGACGCAGTGACGGCGCCGTTTGCGTTTCGCGCCAATGACCCAGTGCGGCCACGACTCCAAGCAGCACGAAAACCCCAACGGCAGTCATCAAGCGAAGGCCGATCTTCGGATCGCACGGACCGATCAACAATACCGAGGGTGAGTCTGAAGTTGATCTTCGAGCTCCGCCCATGGTGATTTTTCTTATCCCCTCAATTGTTGTGCATCAACGATGCTGCCTCTCGGGGGGAAAAGAAATCGGGTAAATACCCGTCAGGTAAGTACCCTACCGGCGGATAGGTGAATGACGGAGCGCCGCCGCTACTGATCCTGCGCCAGCACCTGGTCGATTTTCCGCACCGACACCGGCGGGCAGTGAAAGTAGCCCTGCGATTGATCGCAGTTGAGCAACCGCAGCAGCTTGAATTGTTCCGCCGTCTCGACGCCTTCGGCCACCGTCAGCAGGCCGAACGCCGACGCCAGGCCGATGATGGTGCGCGTGAGCGTCATGCTGGTGTGATCGCCCGGCAGCCCCTTCACGAAGCTGCGGTCGATCTTAAGCAGATCCACGGGCAGCTTGGACAACAGACCGAGGGATGAATACCCCGTGCCGAAATCGTCCAACGCAACGCGAATTCCCGCGGCGCGCAGCTCGCGCAGCTGCCGGCCGGCGCCGTCGATGTCCTGCAGAAGCGCGGTCTCCGTGATCTCCAGATCGATGCCGAAACCGCGCGGATCGCGCGGCCAATCCTTGACTAGATCGAGCATGAAATCGATGAAGTCCCGCCCGCGAAACTGCACCGCCGAGACGTTGACCGCGACACGTACCGGGCGCAACCCGACCCGGCGCCATCGGTCGCAGTCCTGCAGGGCGCGTTGTACCACCCATTTACCCACCGGAATGATCAATCCGGAGGATTCCAGCACGGGTAGAAAGCGCGCGGGGAGCATCAGGCCGTGCTGGGGGTCGTTCCAGCGCAGCAGCGCTTCGAGAGATTCGATGTGACCGCTGACAATGTTGACCTGCGGCTGGTAGTAGATCTCGAACTGCTGCTCGTCGATCGCCTCGCGCAGCCGGTGCTCGAGCACCATCCGCTCGGCAATTTCACTGCGCATCTCGAGCTTGTAGTGAAGGTATTGCTCGCCGGTCTCCTTCGCGTGCTTGAGCGCCGCCTCGGCCTTTTGCACCAGGGTGCTGCCGTCCTCTCCGTCGACGCGATAGCGCGCCACTCCCGAGTGGCACGAAACGCGGACACTGCGGCCTTCGACCAGGAAGGACTGCGCGAACACGGTCTTCTCGAGCAGTGACGCGACGCCGGGATCGGCGCCGCCGATGCCCGGCGCGGCCAGCACGAAGGTGCCGCCCCCCAGGTCGCCCACGCGCTCGTCACCGCCGGCCTGTTGCCGCAGCCGTTCGGCCACCTGCTGGAGCAGCAAATCGCCGAAATGCCGGCCGAAGCTATCGTTGAAATTATTCAAATGATCGATGTCGAGCACGGTCACCGTCGGCGTTTGCTCCGGACCCAGGCGCGTACGCAGCATGTCGTCGAGGCGCCGGCAGAACAGGGAGCGCTTGGCCAATCCGGTGAGGGGATCGTAGTGCGCGAGATACTCGGCGGTGTCCGCCCGCTGCTGGGAGCGCAACGCGAACGACAGCGAGGCTGCGATGTCCTGCAGCAGCACCAGTTCATCGTCGCGCACCAGGCCGGAATCCCTGGAGGTGAGAGTGAGAGCGCCGACCGGCACGCCGTCGACCATGAAAGGCAACGTCACCACCGAGCGTATGCCGTTCGCGTACAAAGCCTCGCGGCCGACCAGCGGAGGCTCGCTGCGTGTGAGATCGCAGCACACGCTGACCTCTCCGGTGCGCATGGCGCGGCCCGTCAGGCTGGTATCGCGCTCCTTGCCGTCGCCGATGGGTAGAAGATCGGGCGCGATCTTGGGGACCTCCGCTCCGGCGCGAAATCCCGGCCGCGCATACCGCGCACCGGGGTCGACGCGCCAGACGACGGCACTGTTATAGCGGCCGACATCGATGGCGACGCGGCAGGCCTCCTGCAGCAGCAGGTTTCGGTCGCGAATTCGCAGAACCGCCGAATTGATGGCGCTCTGCATCTTCAGAACCCGGGTGAGCAGAGCGATGTCGGTTTGTTGCCGCTCGCATTCACGGCGCGTGCGCAGGGCCGCGACGCCGAACGCAAGATCCGCCGCGAGTTCGATGAGCAGCGCCATCTCCGACGTATCGAAGTCCGCGGCGCGGTCGGTGTAGACCTCGAGCACGCCGAGACAGCGGTCATCGGTGAGCAGCGGCGCGGCCAAGGCCGCTCGAAACCCGCGCTCGCGCGCCCGTGCCCGCCACTCTACGTTCCAGCGTTCATCCCCAAGATCGCGCACCACCTGTGTCGAGGTCATACGCATGGCGCGCACCGCGGGCGTTTGATCGCCATGGGCGTGTGTCCAGCCGAGTTCGACGGCATCGAGCGGTCCGCCGCCCCAGGCACTTCCCACGGTCGCTTCAGGTGCCGGGCCGGGGCGTGCGCCCGGGTAGCCGACCCACGCGAGTCGATAACCGCCGACCTCGACCAGCGCTCGGCAAATGTCCGTCAGCAACTCATCTTCGCTGACGGAATGGATCATCGCGTGATTACAGGCGCTCAGCACCCGATATCGGCGCTGCAGCTGCGCCAGCCGTGCCGCCGCGGACTCGTCGGCATCGGAATCTCCGACACCCGGATGCTGCGAGGCTGAAGCCGATTTCATTCGAGCCCCACGAGCTGTGGCGAGGCCGCCGGCAGATCGATCCGAACCGTCGTGCCGCCGCCCGGTTCGCTGTCGAGCTGAAGTCGGCCGCCATGGGTGCAAACGGTCTGGTGAACGGTCCGTAGACCGAGTCCGGCACCTCCAGAGAGGCTCGGCGGCTCGGTGAAGCGCTGCTGCAGATCGCCCACGGTCGCAATATCCATGCCGATGCCGTTGTCGGCGACCGTGAGACGCACGAACGGCGGCCCATGGCCATCCGCGGGCTTCATACCGGCCACGCCGATCTCGATGACGCCGTGCGGACGCCGAATGGCCCGGGAAGCATTCAGCACCAGGTTGAGCAGAACGCGCTGGATGGCAACGGGGTCGGCCAGAACCTGCGGTGCATTGGTATCCACGGCGATGCGCAGCATTGCCGTGTTCGCAACCGCAGCACGCATCAGCGGCAACGCCTCCCGCACTACCTTGCCGAGCGACAATGACCGGCGCTCGCTCGTCGAACCGTGACTGAAGATCAGCATCTGATGGACGAGACTGCGTGCCAATTCGATCGTGTCGAGGATCTTGCGCAATCGCGCCTGAGCAGCGCCGTCGCCGCAAGCCTCGGCATGCAGCGCCACGGCCTGTTGATCGATGGACGCCATGAGAGCGCGTAGATCGTTCGCAACGCCGGCGGCGAATTCCCCGAGGCCCGCGAAGCGCTGGATGCGCTCGGCATTGTCGTTTGCAGTCGTGGACGCGTACCCGATCATGGTCACCCCTTGTAGGTGGCGCACTCTAGGGCAAGGGCTACGGTGTTGATATACGGTATATCACTGATAGGGATGGGTGGAAGTGTGTAGTGCCCCCCCCTTGAGGGCCTACCGGGCGTTGGAGGCCCTCAGGCGTCCACGATTTTATTGCGGATGGCGTAACGCACTAGGTCGGCCAGCGACCCGAATTCCATCTTGCGCATGATATTGCTGCGGTGCGTTTCAACCGTCTTGACGCTCAACTGCAGGGTTCGGGCCACTTCCTTGTTGTTACTGCCCTCGGCTAGCAGTTGCACGATGTGCCGCTCCCGGGGCGACAGTCCGACGGTCGCCGGCGACGCGGATTCCTCGGCGGAGCGCAGATACCCGTCGAGCACGAATCGCGCCACCTTGGAGGTAAAGAACGGCCGCTCATCGAGCAGGGCCTCGACGGCCTGAACCAGCACCCGTCCGGCATCCGACTTCAATACATATCCCATCGCACCGGCGTCGAGCACTTCGCGAATGAGCTGCTCGGACTCATGAGCGGTGACGATCAAAATGCGGGTCTTGGGCGTCGATGCGCGGATATGACGCGTGACGTCGAGTCCGTTCAGTTCGGGCATGGTCAAATCGAGCACCGCGATATCGGGCGCGTGGAGGGCCGCCAACTCGCAGGCCTGACGGCCATCGGCGGCTTCGGCCACGATGGTCCAGTCCGGCCGCTCCGCCAGCGATGCGACCAGCCCGCGGCGGATCAGCTCGTGGTCGTCGGCGATCAGTATGCGGACATTGCTCATCGCACCCTACTCTACAGCGATATGCGCTGGCCGGTGGGAACGCCCGCGGCGCGTGCCAGCGGCAGTTTGGCCTGGACGCAAGTGCCGCGCGGGTCGGTGTGCACGGTCAATGAACCTCCGAGCTGCCGCATGCGCTCGCGCATACCCGCAAGGCCGACGCCCAACGCGGCGGCATCTGTCACCTTGCCCGACAAGCCGGCGACCAGGATGCCGTGGCCGACATCTTCCACCTCCATGATCACCGCGCCGTCTCGCTCGAATAACCGAATCGCCACTGAGGGACTCTTCGAGTGACGATGTACGTTCGTCAGCGCCTCCTGCGCCACGCGGAAGATCGCCAATTCATGCTCGGGCGGCAAGCGCTCCAGCGAATCGGGCAGTTCCAGCTCGATCTCGATGCCGCTGCGCTGGCGCAGACCATCCGCCAGCCACCGCAAGGCGCTGAGCAGTCCAATTTCATCGAGCAGCGGCGGGTGCAGCAGATAGGAGGCGGTGCGAATCTCAGTCGAGCACTTGCGCGCCAGCGTCACGCACTCCTCCACCCGGGTGTGGACCGGATTCGGGCCCTCCTCCGTCATTCGCGCCAGGCGGGTGAGGCTGAGTTCCAGCGCCACCAGACACTGACCGGTGCTGTCGTGAAGCTCCCGCCCCACGCGCCGCCGCTCATCATCCTGAACGTGCACCAGCGTGGCCGCCAGCTCGTGCAGCTCGTCGAGCACCCGCTCGCGTTCTTCGTCGACCAGCTTGCGTTCGCTGACGTCGTGGATGACAGCCAGCGTCAACGTCTTGCCGTCCGCGTCGAGGCTCGACAAATGCACCGCCGCGGGAAACGGCTGGGCCGTGTCGAGGCGAAGAAGGATCCATTCGAAACTGGCGGCGCTGCTGTCGACGGTGTGGCGGATTCGCCCCCGGTACATCACTTCGGATGAGTTGCCGTCGGGCTGCGTCGTGGGCGAGAGGTCCCACAGACGCATGCCGATCAGCACATTCGGTTGACCGGTGCCGAACATGGCGGCGCTGGTTCGATTGGCCTCGATGATGCGCTCGCCTTCCAGGACGAAAGCGCCGAAGGCCGCGTTGTTGAACAGCGTGCGGTAGTGATGCTCGCGCCGCCGCAGCGTCCGCAATGAGTTGTTCAGCATCCAGGTCGCGGCGATCACCAGCAACGTGATGCCGATCGCGGACAGCACGGTGCTGCGGCGGCGGCCATACCAGCCTTCGAGGGTTTCCTCGCGACGCCGCGCTGCTTCCGCCACGATCGGATACTCGTGCACGCGATGGTAGGCCACGATCGTCGCGCGGCCGACGTAGGGACTCACTCCTTCAATCACGTCGGCATCGGGGCCGCGCGTGACGCGTTTGTAGATCTCGGAGTCGGCGATGTTCTTCCCTTCGGCCGCCCCCATCTGCGACTCCGGAACCAGCAACAGCGCCGTGCCATCCTTCGCAAATAAACCGACGCCGCTGCCCGATTCCGATTGCTGGTAAACGCCGTTCAGGGGGCTGAACGCGATCAATGCTCCCGCCCAGGCGCCGCGCAGCTTGCCGCGAACGACGCGCCGCGCAATCGGAATCACCCTCTCGGACGGCTTCTCCGGGTCGAAGATCGGGGCGCCCACCCAGGCAACGTCCGACTCGACGCTGAGCGCCGGCATGAGCCATTCGGGAGCTGTTGTTCGAGTTTCGGGGGCCGACGTGCGACCGACCCGCACGAACCGGTGTACGTCGACCAAGAACAGCGACCGAACGTAGGTTCCCCCGGTCAGCATATGCGCGAGCGTATCGGAGTACGCAGCATCACCCGCGTCGGCGAGGTCGCTCCGATACCCGAGTTCGTTGGCGGCGGCGAGCGCGGCGCCCACGCCGTCGCCGAGCATGGCCTCCACTTGCGCTTCCAGCGTTCCGCTGACGCTGACCAAATGCTCACGTTCCATCTGCAGGGTCGTGCGATAGTCGCTCTCGATGCGCTGGACGGCGAACCCCCAAACGACGGCGCACAAGACGATGGCATAGACGATCAGCGTCCAGTTGACCACGGCCGGCAGCAGCCGGCGCATCCCGCCCCTGGGCGCGGCGAGTTGCTCGAACACGGATCGCTGCGCAATGCGAGCCGACATGGCTACCGTTGCGTCTGCTTACGAATCTCCATCCCCAAGGGTCCGCGCGTCACACGCACCAGCAGCATGCCGCTCGATGCGCGTCATGTCCAGCGGCGATGCGTCGCCGCCGGCCGCCCACGATTCTTGCTAAGCTAGTGCGATAGGGAAGGTACGCCGACGTTCGAAGCCCCCGACATCCGCCGGGTGAACTTCGAGCCCACGGAGGGCTCCAACGGAGGGGGGTGCCCCGCAACAAGCAGAACGAGCCAATTAAGTCGATGGCATATCAAATGACGACAGCGAACAAGCGGTGAGCCTGGCCCGCAGATCACGCTCGCTGGCCCTCGTCGCGGCATGGGCCTTTTCCGCCTTGGCCGGTTGCGCGGTGGGTCCCAACTTCAAGAAACCCGCGCCTCCGGATGTTGACGACTATACGGCCCATCCGCTCTCGAGCACTGCCGCCGTCGCAAACGTCTCGGGCGGCGAGGCTCAGCACTTTGCCAAGGGACGGGACATCTCCGCGGACTGGTGGACTTTGTTTCATTGCGCGCCGCTCAATGAACTGATCGATGCGGCGCTTGCGAACAATCACGATCTGAAGGCGGCGCAAGCTGCGTTGACAGTGGCCCGGGAGAATGTGCTGGCGCAGCGGGGGGTCTACTATCCGAGCGTCGCCGCAAACTTCTCGGCCAGCCGACAGAGGCAATCGGGGCAGGTTGCTCCGGCGCTCAGCTCGAACGCCTTCTTATATGACCTGTTCACGCCGCAGGTCACCGTCTCGTATGCCCCGGACGTCTTCGGTCTGAACCGCCGCACCGTGGAGTCGTTGCAGGCCCAGGAGCAGGAAGTTCGATTTCAAACAGCCGCCGCTTACACCACATTGACCGCCAACGTCGTGGTTACGGCCGTGCAAGAGGCGTCGCTGCGGATGCAGATCGAAGCGACCCGGCAGCTCATCGACAGCAACGCGAATACCGTCAACATCCTGCGGTACCAATTCGACAAGGGCTATGCCAGCCGGCTCGATTTGGCGGCGCAGGAATCGCAGCTCGCGCAGGTCGCCGCCACTCTCCCTCCCCTGCTCAAGCAGTTGGCCCAGGCCCAGGACCTCCTGGCGGTCCTGGCCGGCCGCTTTCCGAATCAGGCACCGGACGACAAACTGGATCTGACGGCCCTGCAATTGCCGCAGGATCTGCCGGTGAGCCTTCCGTCCGCGCTCGTGGCACAGCGCCCCGATGTGCTGCAGGCCGAGGCGAACCTGCATGATGCCAGTGCCAAGATTGGAATCGCGGTGGCAAACCGCCTGCCGAATATTCTTCTGACCGCCAACGCCGGCAGCACGGCCGCGGCCATGAATCAGTTGTTCACGTCGGGCACGGGCTTTTGGGGACTGGGCGCGGAGGTGACTGCGCCGATTTTCCAGGGCGGAACGTTACTGCACCAGGAGCGAGCCGCCAAGGCGGCCTACACTCAAGCGGCCGAACAATATCGCAGCACTGTTCTTGCGGCCTTTCAGAACGTCGCCGACACATTGACGGCGCTCGAACAGGACGCGGAAGGCTTGAAGGCGGCCTCCGCCGCCGCGGACGCGGCCAAGGTCACTCTGGATCTGGCCCAACGTCAATTGCAGGGCGGCTATGCCGGCTATCTGGCGCTGTTGAGCGCCGAGCAGGCTTACCAGCAGGCGCGGATCAACCTGGTGCAGGCGCAGGCCAATCGTTATGCCGATACGGCGGCATTGTTTCAGGCGCTCGGCGGTGGCTGGTGGCACCGCTCGGAATTAGTCACGGATCAACATGAAAAATAATCTCTCTCGCGGCGCATGGTTTGCGTGGTGCCCCATCGAATCCCGGAGCGCGCCGGCGGCTGCCGCCGTGGCGATCGCGGCGCTCCTCGCATGCGGCGGCTGTTCGCCCAAGGCTCGCGAGGAATCGCAGGCTTCCATCGCGAAGTCGGGCAATGTGACGCTGACGGCGGCCCAGAGGCAGAAGCTGCATCTGTACACCGTCGCCGCGTCTAGATACCACCTGACCATCGATGCAACCGGGGTCGTCGATTTCGACAACGACCAGGCGACGAGCGTGCTGGCGCCCTTCTCCGGTCCGGTATCGCGGCTGCTGGTTTCCCTCGGCGACCGGGTCAGAGAGGGTGATCCCCTGGCTGCGGTGCAATCGCCGGACTTTGCCGCCGCAGTGGACGCGTATCGCAAGGCGCTCGCCACCGCCAAGACCAATCGGCATCTGGCGGATCTGGACCGCGATCTGCTCGAGCATCATGGCGTGGCCCAGCGCGAAGCGGACCAGGCGGAAACCGATGCGGTCAACGCCGAGGCGGACCGCGACGCCGCCCTGCAGGCACTCGTCTCGCTGAACGTTCAGCCTCAAACCATCAAGGACATTCAGGAAGGCCGCCCTGCTCTGCATCCGGAGGGAACGATCCGCTCGCCGATCTCCGGTACCGTGGTCGAGAAACTGATCACTCCCGGAGAACTTCTACAGGCGGGCAGCACACCGTGCTTCACCGTCGCCAATCTGTCGCGCGTTTGGGTCATGACGCAGGTTTTCGGCACCGATCTTGCGTCGGTCAGCGTCGGCGATTCGGCCGAAGTGATGACCGGCATCGGCACGGGCAGCCTACCCGGAAAGGTGGACAACATCTCGGCGCTGGTGGATCCCGACACGCGAGCGGTGATCGTGCGTGTGGTCGCGGATAATCCGGGAAACGTCCTGAAGAAGCAGATGTACGTGCACGTGCGCATTCAGGCCCGTCAAGAGAGCGCCGGCCTATTGATCCCCGTGTCGTCGATCTTGCGCGACGACGAGAACCTGCCCTTCATCTATCTCGCCGAGGTGGACGGCAGCTTTGCGCGGCAGCACGTAACCCTGGGTCCCCGGGTCGGGGACCAATATGACATCGGCGCCGGCGTCAAGGCCGGCGACGAGATCGTGGTCGATGGGGGCCTGTTCGTTCAATTCATCCAGAATCAATGAGCGCGCAACTGCCTCCCGCCGAACCCGCGCCGCGAAGCGCGTCGATCATGAACCGGATCGTGGCTTCTTCGCTGCGGCAGTCGTTTCTCATCGTGCTCATGACGCTCGTGCTCATCGCCGCCGGCTCGCGCTCGCTGGATCGCCTCCCGGTGGACGCTTATCCCGATCTATCTCCACCCATCGTCGAAGTCATCACGCAGTGGCCCGGGCGCGCCGCCGAGGAAGTGGAGCGGCTGATCACCGTACCCGTCGAGAAGGAGATGAACGGCATCCCTCAGATGACCACCATCCGCTCGATCTCGCTGTACGGCTTGTCCGACGTCCTCCTCACCTTTCAAACCAACACCGATAATTACTTCGCGCGCCAGCAGGTTTTCAACCGCCTGGGCGACCTGAGTCTGCCGAGCGGCGTGAGCCCCTCGGTGTCTCCGATGTCATCGCCGTCGGGACTCATCTACCGCTATGTGCTGCAAAGCCCCGACCGCTCGCCGATGGAACTCAAGACCTTCGAGGATTGGACGGTCGAGCCCCAATACAAATCCGTTCCCGGCGTGGCGGATGACTCGGGTTTTGGCGGCGGAACCATGCAGTACCAGGTGCTGCTCGATCCGGCGAGGGTGGCGTCGGTTGGCTTGTCGGTGACTCAGGTCGAGAGCGCCCTGACGGCCAACAACGACGACTCCGGCGGCGGCTTCTATTCCCAAGGCGGCGAGTTCTACTACGTGCGCGGCATCGGGCGCATCACCACGCTCGAGGATATCGGCAACGTGGTGGTGGCGGTGCACAACGGCACTCCCGTGCTGGTCAAGGATGTAGGGCGCGTCGTCATCGGCATCGCTCCGCGTCTGGGGGAGTTCGGCTTCCAGAATCAGGACGACGCGGTGGAAGGAGTCATCCTGCTGCGCACGGGCGAGAAGACTCAGGATGTTCTGAAGCGGGTCGAAGCGAAAACCAAGCAGCTCAACGATGAAATCCTTCCCAAGGATGTCAAGGTCCTTCCGTTCTACGACCGCAGCGACTTGGTCGAACTGACGACCCAGGTGGTGGAGAGCAACCTGCTGCGGGGCATGCTGCTGGTCGTCGTCGTCCTGATATTTTTTCTCTACGATTTTCGGGCAGGGCTGATCGTCGCCTCCAGCATCCCGCTGGCGCTGTTGTTCGCATTCATATGCCTCGACATCCAAAACGCCTCGGCCAACCTCCTGTCCATCGGTGCGGTGGACTTCGGAATTCTGGTCGACGGCGCCGTGGTCATGGTGGAGAACATCTTCCGCCAGATCGTGGCGCGCAAAGGCACCGCGCTCAACGTCAAGGAGATCATTCTGGATGCCGCGGCCGAGGTGGACCGCCCGCTGTTCTACGCGGTCGCGGTGATCGTGGCCAGCTTCCTGCCGATCTACGTGCTGTCCGGACCTTCTGGGACGCTGTTCAAACCCATGGCGGACACCATGGTATTCGCGCTGGTGGGCTCATTGATCGTCACCCTCACCCTGTTGCCGGTGCTGTGTGCGTGGTTCATGCGCAAGGGCGTGCAGGAGCGGCGCAATGCCGCCTTCGAGGCCATCAAATCCGTTTACGCCAAGGGCCTCGACTTCTGTCTCGCGCGCCCCTGGGGAACCACGGGTGCATCGGCCATTCTGCTCGCGGCCTCGCTGCTGCTCATCCCGAGCATCGGCGCCGAGTTCATGCCGAAACTGGATGAAGGCGCGCTGTGGGTGCGCGCGACCATGCCCTACACCATCTCATTCGACGAGTCGGCCAAGATCGCGCCCAAGGTGCGCGAAATCCTGCACTCCTTCCCCGAAGTCACCACGGTCGCTTCGGAACTGGGCCGGCCCGACGACGGCACCGATCCCACCGGTTTCTTCAACGTCGAGTTCTTCGTCGATCTGAAGCCCTACGCGCAGTGGACCGGTCCTTACCGCACCAAGTCGGGACTGATCGAAGCCATCAACAAGAAGCTCGAACAATTTCCCGGGATCAATTTCAATTACACCCAGCCGGCGGAGGACGCGGTGGATGAAGCGGAAACGGGATTGAAGAGCGCTCTGGCGGTCAAGGTATTCGGCGCCGATTTGGATACGCTGCAAAAGAAGGGTAAGGCCATCAAGCAGATCCTGGAGCAGGTGCGCGGTATCCGGGAAGTGACCTTGGTGCAGGAACTGGGGCAGCCGAGTCTCACCATTGCGATCAACCGCGCCAGAATTGCGCGCTACGGTCTGAACGTCGCCGACATCAACGGCTTGATCCAGACGGCCATCGGCGGAGACGTGGCCACCCAGGTGGTGCAGCAAGAAAAGGAATTCGATCTCATCGTGCGTCTCGAACAGCAATACCGGGACAATCCCGAGGAAATCGGCAATATTCTGGTGGCCACACCCGCCGGGCAACAGATTCCGCTCAAGGAATTCGCGGACATCCGCGTGACCAACGGCGCCTCGTTCATCTATCGCGAGGACAATTCACGCTACATCGGCGTGCAGTTCTCCGTGGAGGGACGCGATCTGGCAGGCGCGGTGGGAGATGCCATGCAGCAGGTCAATGCGCAGGTTTCCTTGCCTCAGGGGTATCGATTGGACTGGGGCGGCGAATACACGGAATATACGGCGTCCCGCCATCAACTGAGCGTCATTCTACCGCTCACCTTGTTCCTGATATTCCTGTTGCTGTTCGCCCTCTACAGCAACTTCAAATTTCCGTTCATCACGGTGCTCGGGGTGCTGCTGTCCGCACCGGTGGGAGGCATCGTGGCCCTGTGGATCACCGGCACGCCGTTCTCGGTGTCGTCGGGTATCGGCTTCCTCGCCTTGTTCGGCGTCTCGGTGCAGACCGCCGTCGTCTACATATCCTATGTCAACGAGCTGCGGCGCAACGGCACCGACCTTGCTGAAGCCATTCGCCACGGCGCCATCCTGCGATTGCGTCCGATCATGATGACCGCTCTGGTCGCCGCATTGGGGTTGTTGCCGGTGGCGCTCGCCACAGGCGTCGGCACCGATTCTCAGCGGCCGTTCGCGCTGGTCATCGTCAGCGGCCTGTTCACCCGGCTCTTGATCAGTGTATTTCTGATGCCGGCGCTGTATGGCCTGGTTGCGCGGCCCGGAGATCGGCTGGAGGTGTAAGCGCCGCCCCGCCCGCAGCCCTGCGCGCTGCATCCATGCAGCGCGCAGGGCTCCATTCATCGTTGTCGATCAGTTCGGGCTAAAGCCCACGTTATCCACGTAGAACACCGCCGCTCCGCTCTGATCCTGAATGCTGAACTTCAGGATCGTGGTGTCCGTCAAGGCGAATGCCGAGAGCGGGATCTTGTAGGAACACCATTGGCCGACCGCCGGGCATCCCGAAGTCAACGCGTAGGATGAGATGTCGGCGACGCTGCCATCGGGCGTGTCGCCCGCAGACTCGAAATGCGCGGCCCATAGCGCCCCGGCAACCGTCGGCTTGAGTGAAAATATCAGGTACTTGTAGGGCGTCGTGTCGAAGCACAGCGAAACATTTTGCTGGCAGCTCGAATTGATATACGGCTGCCATCCGCCGGTGCTACCGGCCGTGATGGTGACCGCAATGTCGTAGGTACCTTCGATGGGAGCGCCGGCGGTGTCCTTGTAATTGATGGCTGCTTCCCAGGACCAATCTCCCGGCCAATAGAAGACGCCGTTGTAGTAAACCCATGACGTACCGGACGCGACGATGACTTGGCTACCTGCGATGGTCACGCCGGCACTGCTCGGGCTGCTCAAGGTGGCCCCGCCGGTCGGGCTGGACAGCGCGACGGTGAACGCCTTGCTGCCGGAGAACGGAGTCGCATTGCTGACCGGGACAGAGAAGGACTTGGACGCCGAATCTCCGCTCGCCCAGTTCAGCGTGCCGCTGCTCGCCGTGAAGTCCGTCCCCGCTACGGCGGTTCCGTTGGCGGTGGCGTAGGTCACGCTGACGGCGCCGCTGGAGCCGCCCGTGCGATTGACGGTCACCGACAAGGTGCCCGCCGCCTGTCCGACTCCATAACTCGATGCCGAGAGCTGCAAGCTTCCCACCGCAGCCACCGCATCACCGGTAATGGTCGCAATCGCACTGCTCGGACTGCCGAGCGCGGCCCCGCTGGTGCCGGCGTTCGACAAAGATATCGTGAACGACTTGTTGCCCGAGAACGGCGTGGCATTGCTGACGGGGACCGAGAAGGTCTTCGTTGTAGCATCGCCGCTGGCCCAACTGAGGGTACCGCTGGCGGCGGTGAAATCCGTGCCCGCAACGGCGGTGCCGCCGGTCGTATTGTACGTGACGCCGGCTGCGCCGCTGGAGCCGCCCGTGCGAGTGACGGACACGGTCAATGATCCTGCTCCTTGGGCAATCGTATAGCTCGAGGCCGACAATTGCAGGCTGCCTACCGGCGCCGCCGCGTCGCCGGAAATGGTGGCGGTGGCGCTGCCCGGGTTACCGATCGCCGCACCCGCGCTGGGAGCGGAAAGCGCGACCGTGAACGTCTTGCTGCCGGAGAACGGAGCCGCGTTGCTGACCGGGACCGAGAATGTTTTCGCGCTCGTATCCCCATCGGCCCACTGCAGGACGCCGCTGCTGGCGGTGTAATCAGAACCGGCCGCCGCCGTGCCGTTGCTCGTTCCGTACGAGACGCTCACGGCGCCGTTGGAGCCGCCCGTGCGATCGACTGTCACGGTCAACTGACCGCCGTTCTGAGCCACCGAGTAGCCCGAGGCCGAAAGCACCAAGCTGCCGACGGGAGCCGAGGCATCGCCGGCAATCGCGACCGTCGCGCTCTGCGGGGAGCCCATCGCCGCCGACGCGGTCGCATTGGACAGCGTCACACCGAACGACTTGCTGCCTGTGAACGGCGCGGCGTTGCTGATCGGAATGGTGAACGACTTGGCCGCCGAATCTCCGCTGGCCCACTGCACCGTACCGCTCGTTGCGGTGAAGTCCGTGCCGGCGACTGCCGTGCCGTTGACCGTGGCATAGGAAACCGAAGTCGCGCCGATGTCGCCATCCGCGCGAGTGACTGTGACCGTGGCGGCGCCTGAGCCTTGCCCGACCAAGTAATCGGCCTCCGTCAGCGCTAGAGTTCCGACGGTGGCCGAAGCCGCGCCGGCGATGGTCACCGTGGAGTTGCCCGGATATACGATCGAGACTCCCGTACTGGGATTGCTCAGAACCATCTTGAACGATTTATTACCCGAGAATGCATGGGCACTTGCGATCGGAACCGCAACGGTTCGCGGGGTCCAGTCATTTTCGGCCCACTGCAGCACGCCGTTCGCGGCCGTGTAGTCGGTACCGGCGATGGCGGTGCCGTTTAAGGTTGCGTAGTTGACGCTGATCGCGGTGGTTGCGGTGCCGCCGCGCTTGACGATAACGCTCACTGAGCCCGCGGCCTGGGACGCGGAGTAGCTGGACGCGCAAAGCGCTACGCGAGGGTCGCCGAACTTCCATCCCCAGCAGCCCCGCTGCTGAGCATCTTGGCTCGCATCTTCAGCGATTTGCGCGGCGGCCGATGTTGCCTGCGTGGCCGCGGGGGCAGCCGCAACAGAAGCGGCGGTACCGGCGGAAGATCCGCCGCATGAGGAAAGAGCGAACGCGAACGCCAATGACGCCGCCGCTCGAACAAAAATTGCTGTTCTCTTCATTCGATCCATCTCCACACCTCGTAACTGGCAAAATAAAAATGCCCCGATCGAGATAAGAGACGGACATTAGGGATGACGATGGAGCCCAAATCGGCGGCTCTACCGGCAACCCCGCTATCTGTGATCTCTTGGATCCTTCAGACCGGAGGCTTTGCGTCCCCGCCTTATCGACGGGTTTGCTCTTTCGTTGGTGCGATAGATACAAGCGATGTCAAGCGAGCGCAAAGCGTCGCTGATCCCGTACATCGCCAAATGCAGACAGCTCAGACAGTTGCATTGCGTTAAGCGAAAAAAACCCGCCACGGCAAATCGGTTGGTCAAATTTTGATCAAGAGAAAAATCAACGATTTGCGAGGATTCGCGCGGAGCGACGGCAGCGGCACGCCGCGCGCGTTGTAGGACAATGTAGGAGCAGATTCAGTCGATGCCCCACAAAACGTTCAGGGATTTCTGCATTGTCGAGATGCGTAGGGACAAATGCGCCGCGCGGAATTTGCCTGGGCGGGAACGCGCGACGTGCAAGGCGTTGCGGCAACCCTCGTGCATGTGAATCTGAAATGTCGCGCGAAGTAGTGCAGAATATGGAGCAAGTAGTTGATTTCAATAGTACGGGAGAGGTGGCAGAGCGGTTGAATGCACCGGTCTTGAAAACCGGCAGGGCCTCACGGCCCTCGTGAGTTCGAATCTCACCCTCTCCGCCAACCAGGAGAAACTCACGATGGAAGCAGCACTACTCATCCAAGCCGCCTCGAATATCGCGGGCGCAATGGCGGCCACTCAGTACGGCAAGTTCGGCGGTATGGAGGCATCCAGACTTACCGAAGTCGCGATAATTGCCGTGAGGATCGCACGCGCGATCGAAACCGAAGTTCTCAAGCAACCGTAGTCGCGGCGAACTCAACCACTATCGCTATACATAGAATCAATGAGTTATAGCGCTTAATTTGTGTTAGTTCGCGATGCACTCGCTGAGGATGTCACCTGACACACGCCCACTGTGCGTACCGGCGCCACCAGTAGTCCACGAAGCGGGCGCAACCCTTTTATACTCGCGCATCGAAAAATCATTTCGGGGTTCGAATGCGCACAGCCAGCCTCTGTCTCTTGGGATCCATTGCGGCATCCACCGCATCCATGTGCGGCGCGCAGGACTTTCCGAAGGATCAGCCGCCCCTCTGGAGCACGAAACCCGACGTCGCCGCGTTCGAGTCGATCGAGAACGCGAAGCTCGACGCCGCACAGCGGGCGATCGACGGTATCGCTGCGGTCGCCGGGTCGAGAACCATCGACAACACGCTGACGAAGTACGATGAAGCCCTCAAGCAATCCAATGCCGCCCTGTACTTCTCCATGCTGATGGAGGCCGTGCACCCCGACGCCGCGTTTCGCGACCGGGCCACCGCGATGACGCGCAAAGTGAGCGCTCTGCAAACGGCGCTCTCGCTGAACCGCGGCGTTTACGATGCGTTGGCGGCGATGCCCCTCGAGCATGCGGATGCGGCCACCCAGTACTACGTGCGGCGCCAATTGCTCGAGTTTCGGCTGGCCGGCGTCGACAAGGACGACGCCGCGCGCGCGCGCTTGAAGGTGCTCAACGACGAACTCACCGAGGAGCAATCGGCCTTCGAGCGCAACATCAACGACGGGACGAAGACAGTCGAAGTCCGCGATGCGTCGGAACTCAAGGGCTTGCCGCAGGACTTCATCGACAGCCACAAACCCGACAAAGCCGGCGTCATCCACATCACCACGGACTACCCCGACTACATCCCGGCGATGAATTTCGCAGTCAGCAATACGCTGCGCCGCCGCCTGTACTTGGCGTTCGAAACCCGCGCCTATCCGCAGAACGCCGATGTGTTGATGAAGATGCTGCGCACGCGCTACGAAATCGCCTCACTGCTCGGGTACAAATCGTGGGCGGACTACAACGCGGCCGACAAGATGATCGGCAGCGGCGACAAAATCGCGCAATTCATCCGGGATCTCGACACGGCGGTGCAGCCGATCGCGGAACGGGAATTTCAGATGCTGCTGGCGGAGAAGCGCAAAACCGTGTCGGGCGCAACCACCATCGACCTTCAGGAAAAGAGCTACTACCAGGAGCAGGTCCGCCGCTCGAGCTACAATTTCGATTCGCAATCGGTGCGGCCGTACCTCCCCTACGCCCGCGTGCAGCAGGGGATACTCGACACCGCGGCCACGCTGTTCCACATCCAATTTCGGCGGGAAGAAGGCGTTCCGGCCTGGGACCCGTCGGTCGAGACCTGGCAGGTCATCGATGCCGGCAAGGTCATCGGCCGCATCTACCTGGACATGCACCCGCGCCCGGGCAAGTACTCGCACGCGGAAATGATGCCGGTGCTCGATGGCGTCCGCGGCAAGCAGCTCCCGGAAGGGATTCTCATATGCAATTTCCCGCGGCCCACCGCCGACGATCCGGGCCTGATGGAATATGGCGACGTACAGACTTTCTTCCATGAGTTCGGACATCTGATGCACATGATTTTGGGAGGCCAACAGCCCTGGGCCGGAATCAGCGGCATCTCCATGGAGTCGGATTTCGTCGAATCTCCTTCACAGATGCTCGAGGAATGGATTCAGAGCCCACAGGTACTCGCGACCTTCGCCAAGGACTACAAATCCGGACAGCCCATTCCGGTCGAACTGGTCCTGCGGATGAAGCGCGCGTCGGCGTTCGGCCGCGCCAGTTATATCAGCCAGCAAAACGGCTACACGGCGGTCTCCTACCACATATACGCGGCCAAACCGCAGGACGTGAATCTCGATACGATCACCGATCGCGACACCCGCAAATACAGCCTGTTCACGCCGCTGGCCGGTACGCATATGTACACTTCGTTCGGACACCTTGCGGGGTACTCGTCGGCCTACTACACCTATATGTGGGACAAGG
>Ga0210398_10000131_pt1 | contig 94687 bp, 71 predicted proteins | sample IncBWC4OmetaG_FD_161047 | JGI IMG/M metagenome (GOLD analysis project Ga0210398, IMG submission 161047) | Forest soil microbial communities from Barre Woods Harvard Forest LTER site, Petersham, Massachusetts, United States - Inc-BW-C-4-O | ecosystem: Environmental > Terrestrial > Soil >... | reverse complement strand
ACAGCGACCCGACAAGTCCGCAGCAGGTAACACTCTCGGGCACCGGCGACTAGAATACTGAAATGGGATGTTCTTACCGGGCTGTGCTGGCGTGGGAAAACCCACACAGCACAGCCCGTTTGCTTTTTCATGCCTGATGGCTTTCCCGCACAACGTATCCCGGGCACCGCCTCGTTTACGCCCAATGATCACTGTCCCGTGGGCTGACTCACGGGCACGTCGGTCGAGAGGCCCCACTCGGTGGTCGTCAGCTTGCCATTGCTTGATTGCAGGATGTACCACGTAGCGTTCGAGGGACGGAACACCGCGATGTCCGTCTTCTCGTCGCCGTCGTAGTCTTTCGCCACCGGGATGTCGCCGGTCAGACCGAACTGCGTAGTGACCGCCTTGCCGTTGCTCGATTGCAGGGTGTACCACGTCCCGTTCGACGGACGAAACACCGTGAAGTCCGCCTTGGTGTCACCATCGTAATCGCCAGGCACCGGAATGTCGCCGTTCTCGCCCCACTGCTGGCTGACCGTCTTTCCGGTGCTGCTCAGCATGACCCACCACGTGCCAGTCGAAGGCCGGAAAATGGCGTAGTCCGTCCTGCCGTCGCCGTCGTAATCAGCGGGCACCGGAATATCCCCGCGCGCGCCCCACTGCTGGCTGACGCTCTTGCCCGTGCTGCTCAAGATCACCCACCAGGTCCCGGTCGAAGGACGCCAAATGGCATAGTCGGTCTTACCGTCACCATCGTAGTCGCCTGGCACCGGAATGTCACCAACCAAGCCCCACCGCTCGGTGACGGTCTTCCCGGTGGTGCTGTAATCGACGTACCAGGTCTCGGTCAATGGCCGCCACACGGCATAGTCCGTCTTCCCGTCGCCATCGTAATCGCCGGGCACGATGATGTCGCCATTCAGGCCGAACTGCTGGGTCACGCTTTTCCCTGTGCTGCTGTCGATCACGGACCAGGCGCCGTTCGAGGGCTGGAATACACCGATATCGGCCTTACGATCGCCGTCGAAGTTGGCAATGTGTTTGTCACGATGAATCATCGAGGGCAGATGCGTGGCCGGAACGTCGCCAGTCAAGCCCCACTGCGTAGTGGCGCTCCCGCCGCTCGAATACTCGAAGTACCAGGTCGCGTTCGACGGACGGAACACTGCGTAATCGTTCTTGCCATCGCCGTTGTAGTCGCCGACCACGGGAATATCGCCGGTCAAGCCCCACTGCACGGTGACGGTCTGACCGGTGCTGCTCAGGATGATGTACCAGGTCCCATTCGAGGGCCGCCAGACCGCGTAATCCGTCTTGCCGTCGCCGTCGTAGTCGCCTTCCGCGGGCATATCGCCGGATGAGCCGAACTGGGTGGTTACGCTCTGGCCCGTGCTGCTCAGTACCACATACCAGGTTCCGTTCGAGGGCCGCCAGACGGCGTAATCCGCCTTCCCGTCGCCGTCGTAATCACCCACCGCGGGCACGTCGCCCGTCAGGCCCCATAGCTTGATGATCTCCGGGCTGCCGTCGGAAGGCAGGATGTACCAAGTGCCGTTCGAAGGGCGCCACACGGCGATGTCGGTCTTCCCGTCGCCATCGTAATCGGCAGGCACGGGAAGGTCGTCGGTCTCGCCCCACTGCTGGGTGATGGCGCTGCCGCCCGCGGTAGGAATGATGTACCAGGTCGCGTTCGAGGGCCGGAAGAGAGCGAAATCATCCTTGCCGACGCCCTGGTAATCCCCAGGCACGGGAATGTCGCCAGGAAGGCCCCATTGCTGCGTGAGATTGCCGCTAGTGCCGCTATCACTATTGGTATGCACGTACCACGTTCCGTCGGAAGGCCGATACATCGCCGGCTCGCCTTCGCCGTCGCCGTAAAAATCCACCGTCAAGGTGGGGCTTTCCGCCAAAGGGGCTATTCCACTACCACTCAGGGTGATGGTCTGCGGACTTCCATAGGCGTTGTCGCTGATCGAAACTGAGCCCGTGAGCGGCCCAACGACAGCGGGCGCAAAGCTGATGCTGATCGTGCAGCTTGCCCCAACCGCGAGGCCCGTCCCGCAGGTATTGGTCTCGGCGAAATTCGCGCTGCTGATGATGCTGTTTATGTTGAGCGACTCGTTGCCGGTGTTGGTGATCGTCACCGGCATCGTGCCGCTACTGGTGTTCACCGTCTGCGGCGGAAACGCCACGCTCGAGGGCGACAGGTTGATGCCCGCCCCGGTTGCGGTTCCACTGAGAGTGGCCACCTCCGTTCCCGTGCCCACGTTCTCAGCAATCGAGACGCTGCCGGCTTGAAATCCGGGAAATACCGGACTGAACTCTACGTTTACCGCGCAGTTCACTGAGCCGCCCGACGCGCAGTTTGAGGAAGCATTCAGAATGAAGCCCGGGCTCCCGATAGCGCCGTTGACCTGCTCCGTGGGCGGAATTGAAAGGCCGTCGGCGATGGAAAGCGAGACCTCCTGCGGCGCACTCGTCGTGCCTACCGCCTGGGCACTGGTGAAGGCGAAGCTTGCAGGGTCCAGATTCAAACCATCAGTGCCTCCTGAACCCGTCAACGCCACGATGTGCGGATTCTCGGGCTGCTGCGTCGTCAAGTCGGTATCACTGACCGATAAGGTGCCGGTCACCGGGCCCATCGGCGCCACAACGGCGCTGACCTGAATCATGCAACTCGAAGCGACGCCGTCTTGCACGGGCGACAGTTCGATTCCAATGAAGCACGTTGAAGACTGGCTTGTGTTGCACGCTTGAGAAGCGATATCGGAGCAGAAATTGCCGCTGCTGTCGGGAGTGACAGCCGTGATCTGGATGGTGTCTGTCAGGCTGGTGTTGGTGACGGTCACCGGCTGCGACGGGCTGGGATTCGTTTGAAAGCCGTCGGTGCCGATGGGCTCCGTTCCAAACCCGAGCGCCCCCGGCGCGAGCGTGGTCGGCGAAGGATCGGTTGTTCCTGACACGGCGATCGTCTGCGCGCCGCTCGGTGCATCGTCGGTGACGGTGATATCGGTCCCCGGCGGCGTTGTCCCGTAGCTGCTTCCCGTTGGGGCGAATCCGGCCGTGATGCTGCACGAGCTGCCCGGCGCAATCGGGCTCAAACTCATGCAATTCGAGGCTGCCGAGAACTGCGCGGGCGCAGCGACGCTGAAGACGTGCAGATCCGTCAGGCCACCGTTGGTCAGGGTCACCGTCTGGAGCGGGTTGCCGGCGCCATTGAGGATGCCGCTCGATGTGTCCGGCTGTTGACTCCCGAACGTCAGGCTGGTGCTGGAAAGGCTCACCCCGGAATTGCCGGTCACGGTCACCGCAGGAGTTTGAGGGACGCCCGCGCCTTCTGCCAGTTGCTCGTCGACAAAGAAAGTGAGGCCCCCTTGGGGGAAAAAGCTTCCAGTTCCGCCCTGACCGAACATGATGCTGAGCGTCATATTGCCGGTCGTTCCGCCCGTCGTATAGTAAACGTCGCTGAGACCGCCCAGAATGGACGGCGGAGTACAAAGGGCGAGGGTAGTCTGCGAAGAGCACGTTTCGAAAACGATCAGATTGCCGTTCGTGTCATTCTGGTTGCTCAATTCCTGAATGCTGCTGAAAGTGATGGTCAGATCGTCGGGAGCGGAGAGAACCTGAAAAAGGAAGAGATAGTTTCCGTCGGGGCAGGTATTGGTGGTATTGCCTTCCGGCGAGCCCGGGCACGTGGTCATTTGGCTGACGGTGATTCCGGAAGGTGTGACGACACTGGCTCCGAGCATCCAGGAGGAGGCATTGTTGTCCTGCCCAAAGCCGGACACGCTCTGACTCGAAATCTTCCGGGCCACGCCGAAACCGGCTGTGGGCGCGAGAAGGAGAGCTGCGAAAGAAAGAGTAGTCAGGCCGTAGCACGTGGTCTTCATTGACATTTGTCCTCGGGCAATCATCCGCCGGCCGAAGCGCCGGTTTGTCGGGACCCGGCGAGAGCCCCCGCCTTACGGGCGATCAGCAGGAAACGGAACCTCGTAGCGTCCTGTTGTAGGGATTTCAAATGTGAACGCCCGGAACCCTGGTCTCCGGAGAGAATCTCGATTTCGGCCTGTGCGAGCCGTGCTTCCATCTCACAGCCGGCCAGTTTTTTGGACTTCGCCTCCGTCAAGACGCTTTCCAGGACCTGACGTGCGGCTGCACTCTGGCCGCTGCGCGCCTCCACGCGCGCCTTGGTAATCGCAAGCGGCAATCGGATGGCACAGTCGGTGGTGCCCAGGTCCTCGGCCTGCTTTACTTCCGCGGCGGCCAGAGGGACCTTGTCCTGCGCCAGCAGAGCGCGGGCCAGCGTCTCGCGCGCGCCGGTCTCGTCGTCGCTGTCTTTCTCGGCGTGGAACTCATCGGCGGCTTGCCGGGCCAACTTTTCTGCTTCCACGGCCTGGCCCTTCTCGAGGTCGAGAGCTGCCCATTCCAGGTTATTGACGGCTGCGCCCGTCTTGTCGTCCGCGGCGGTCAGGTCCCGCGCCTCGCGGTACGATTTCTCCGCGCCGGAAACATCGTCCTCGGCCATCAGGATATCGCCCGACGTGAGCAGCCACGACGCCACCTTGCTTTGAAGCCCGGCGTCCTTTCCCATGGCGATCGCCCGCTCGACGTGTGACTGCGCGCTTGCAAGATCGCCCAGCACGAAAAGCACGCCGCCCAGGTTGTAGACGGCGATGGCAAGGCCCGACTTGTCGCCGATGGCTTCGGCCGTCTCGCGCGATTGTTCATAGCTCGCCTGGGCTTTGTCATACTCGCACAAGCCCTGGAAGAAGGTGCCCAGATTGTTGTCCGCCTGAAGAAGGTCCTGCTTGAAATCGATCTCGCGTGCTACCTGGGCGGCTTCCTCCCAGCTTTTCCGCGCCGCCTCGGCATCGCCGCGCGACAACTGCAGATCACCGATATTGATCAGCGCGCCGGATATATCTCTTGCGGACCCGATCTGCCTGGCGATCGCGAGAGCGCGCGTCCGCAGATCGAGCGCCCGGGCGACATCGCCCTGCGAAGCGGCAATCTGCGACAGGCGCGTGAGGCTCCGCGCCCGGCCGCGAAGATCGCCCACGTCAGCGAAGGTTTCCTGCGCCTTCTCGCATGCCTGGGTGGCTTCGGCAGACTGGCCCAGGTTCCCAAGCGCCCAGCAGCGCTCGAGCAGAGCTTCGGCGGCAAGATAGCGCGATCCCTGCTCGGAGGCCTTCTGTTCCGCCTGGGCTGCCGCGCCCGCGCTCTTCTTGAAATCGGACAAAGAGTCCTCTGCGTACGCTTCGGCCACATCGATGCGTGGATCTTCGCCGGAGGGCGGCGGAATCTGGCGGAGGACCGATACGGTTTTGAGGGCGTCGCTCCCCTTGCCGCCAGAAGTTTCGGCATCTGCCAGCAGCAGGCCGTATTCCACGTTGTCCGGGAAGACGTTCAAAAGCGACTTGTAGGTCTCAATGGCCGCGTCCCACTCAGAGCTGAGTTTTTCGAGACGCCCTTTGATCAGGCCCTTCTCTTCCGGGCTGAGCGCGAAAGAGTTGTCCGCGGCGAACTTGGCTTCGGAGCGGGCATTGTCGTCATAACCGAGCAGGTCCCACGCTTCGGCGAGCGCCGAGTGCGTGAGCGGGTAATCGGGGTCGGCGGCCTTCGCCTCCTCGAGGAGATCCCTGGCCCCAACCGCGTCATAAGCCTGCAGCTTCTGGAGACCCTCGGCATAAAGAGGCGCCGCCTCCGGCTTGGGCAGCGAAGCGTTGACGGATGCGGTCTCGGCCGCCGGCACGTCTCCGATACCCAGTTGCCGGCGCAAAGCGTCGCCGGCCTGCTTTACCGTCTCATAGAAACGGCCGAAGGTGCCATTTTCACCGGTCGAAGCCACGATCTCACCGGTGGCAGCGTCCTGCACCCGCAGGTCCAGCCGCAAGCTCCCGGCCGGATCGGCGCCTTGCGACATGTACGAGCCCAATACCACCAGGTCGCTCCCCAACGCCTTGCGAATCCGGGCCACGCTCTCAGCCGAGAGGCTGTCCTGATTGTTAAGCGAAAAATCGACCTTCATTCGGGCCACATTTTCTTCGGGAATGATGCGCAGTTGCCCGCCGGCGTCGAGTTCGCTGAGCAAGGCGGCAGAAAGCGCGGCCGAGATCCATGCCGTGTCGGGTCGTTCCGAAATGTTTTTGAAGCCCAGCACCGCGATCGAGCGGCGCAGCCCGCCGGCGCTGACGGTGGACGATCCGGGTTCCTGGGCCGTCCCCCTCGCGCTGCCGGTCGCCACGGCTTCTGAATGCGGATTGTCGGCTGCGACGGTTTCGCTGCCGGCGCCGGGCTTCGCACGCGCAAAAACAAAATCGCCGCTCTCATGGCCGGAATTGCGAATCGGGCTGTACTGCGGCAACTGTTCGGAGCCGCCGCCCACTCGCGGTTGAATGAAGCTGTCAAAAAGATCCGCGGCTGTGAACACCTCTTGGTCCATCTGGCCGAGGCCAAGAAGAAAAGCGTCCGCAAAGACCGAGTGCCCTCCGGGACCGGCGTCGTCCACCGGTTCATTGCCCCCGCTCGACATCAGGGTTCGTGACTTGCCCTTGAGCATCTTCTCCAGGAAAACGGAGCGCACGCGAGGATCGAGTCGCATATTGGCGGCGCGGCTGAGCCTGCCCGAATAGCAACTGTCCGAGACAATCAGCACGTGGAGCGAAGGGATGATTCTAGCTTCGCCGGTGATGTCATCGGCACTGATCCAGTTCGCCCGGTTGTTCGTCTCGGCATCCGCCGGCAGCCAGTAGGCCCTGTCCGCGGCGGTGTCGAAAAAACCGTGTCCAGCATAATAGATGAGCAGGTTCGAGGTTTCGGGCAGCGTGCGGCCATAGCCGTCAAGCGCACTCACAATCTGGTAGCGCGTGGGATTCAGCAGCACACTCGTCTTGAAGCCGTACTGATCGTGAAGCAGCGCTGCCACGGCGTTCGCGTCGTTAACAGCCGTCTTGAGATGGGTCAAAAAGCGGTAGTCGTTGATCCCGATCACCAAGGCATAATACCGGCTGCGCCCGGCGATGGCTTTCGGCTGACTGGGCTGGACCTTGAAGCCACGCGAGGTTGCCGTTTGGATGCCCGGCAGAGCCTCGTTGGCAAAGATCAGCGCCAGAATGCACGTTACGAGGCAGACCCACGCCTGCCGCTTCTTGCTCATCGGTTGGTCTGGTTCCCCTCAGCTTTCCCATCGAGCGTGATTCACGCGCAGCGAAAAGGAATCTAGAGAGTCTAGCACAATCAAGCAATGGGCAGTCCCCAGCAAGCCCCTTCTGGCCGTTGGGATCTGGCTATCAAAACGCCCGTAGAGAAGATCTTTGCCGGGTCGAGGATTTCGAATAGCCTTGCCACTTCGGAACCGTCATCGTGGTAGTCTGGGTTGAAGTCAGTTAATTTGATCACTGATTGCTTGAGAGCCGAAGGCGATGGTTTGGGCAATCGCAGAGGAGACACAGCAAAGATGAAAATGAAGAAAGCAGTCAAGAACTTGAAGAAGGCACAGTTCTTCGTGTCTAAGGTAGTTGAGCAGTATGCGGGTGCCGGGTCACCAATCCTTGACCTGCTGGATACCGTAGGAGATGGCCTCACCCATGCCCAGGGATTGATCCAGGGAAATGAGGCGGCGGGGTCAGCCCCGAAGGCCGGCAACCGGCCCGGGAAAAAGCAGCGACCGCGTTCGCAGCCAGGAAAGAGAAGATTCTCGGCCGCCGCCAGGAGGAAGCTCTCGGTTGCTGCCAAGAAGCGGTGGGCCGCGGCAAAGAAGAGCGGCGCTAAGAGCCTTGCTGGCTAGCCGGCCAAGGGGCGCCGGAATCGGAGTCGCATTGAATCGGCGGCGAGGGCGGCGGGGTCGGGGGTCAGCAAGGAATGAGTTGGCTCAGGGTAGGTGGCATGAGCTTCGAAGTTCTTATGTGGTTATTCGGGAGAGTGAGCCATGAATGCACCCGTGCTAATCAGGCGCACCATCCTGTCGGTTCTCCTTGCAGCCTTCTCGTTGCACACGCAAAACACCGCCGCCCCGGCGCCCACGACCCGTCCCGCTGCACCTAAACCCACACCTTGAATAAACTCGCGGCGATCGATGTCTTCTGCCATGACGGATCTCTCTGTCGTGCACTACGTGGCACCAACCCATTGGTTCCGATGCTGGACGAAGCCGCCTTCAGCGCAACCCATGTTTCAGTGGTATAACGGTGCACGGTGGGCGGGTTTGAATCGCGGCCACACTAGCGCCATGAAGGGACATTCGCATGGACAGACGGAGTTGTTTCCAGGCAGCCATGGTGGGAGCAATCGGTGCGGTTCTCCCACGGCATCTTGCAGCCGAGGAGCAGGCGGCACGAGCGACACGTGGATTGCCGTCGCCGATCATCAAAGACATCCAAGTGATCACCACGCAGCCGGCCGGTGTGCGCCTGGTGGTGGTGAAGATCCTCACCGATCAGGATGGGCTCTACGGTTACGGTTGCGCAACCTTCACCCAACGAGCTGACCTGGTTGTGCCGGCGGTGGAGAAATATCTCAAGCCCTTCCTGATCGGGAAACCGGCGGACCGCATCGAGGACACCTGGCAGGCCTGCTACAACAGCTCCTACTGGCGCAACGGGCCCGTGCTCAACAACGCGATCAGCGGGATCGACGAAGCGCTGTGGGACATCAAGGGCCGGCAGGCGAACATGCCGGTGTACCAGTTGCTCGGCGGCAAGGTGCGCGAAGCGGCCGCAACTTACGACACGGTGGGCGGCTTGGAAACTTCGGATGTGATTGATGGCGTCCGAAAGTCGATGGCGGCGGGGTTCAAACACATCAAGGTCCAGATCGGCGTGGCGGGGATGGCGGTGTACGGCCCGCATGGCGGTCCGGCGGCAAAAGGCCTGCACGATGGGGCCGTGTTCGAGCCAGGCCCTTACATGCGCAGAACCCGGCAAATGCTCGAAGAGTGCCGGAAGCAGTTGGGTGAGGAGGTCGAGCTTATTCATGACGTGCACGAGCGCGTGAGCCCCCACCAGGCCGTGCAATTCGCCAAAGAGCTTGAGCCCGTCAGGCTGTTCTACCTCGAAGACGTCCTGTCTCCCGAGGACATCGACTATTTCCGTCAGATCCGTCAACAGTGTGCAACCTCGTTGGCCATGGGCGAGCTGTTCAACAGCCCGCACGAGTGGCAGCCGCTGATTACGGAGCGCCTGATCGACTATATTCGTGTCCACCTGTCGCAGGCTGGCGGTCTCTCGCCAAGTCGCAAGATCGCCATCCTCGCCGAACAGTTCGGGGTCAAGACGGCCTGGCACGGTCCTGGAGATGTCTCTCCGGTCGGTCATACCGCGCAATTGCACCTCGACCTTGCGAGCCCCAACTTCGGCGTCCAGGAGGGCGGCGTGATCCGAGGGTTGGAGGCCGAGATCTTCACCGGCTTTGCCGACTACAAAGACGGATTCCTGTGGGCGAGCGATGCGCCGGGATGGGGGATCGAAGTGAACGAGGAACTCGCGGCAAAGCATCCCTTCCACTCCGATAAGCTCGATGGCGGATGGGGAGAAATCCGGCGGTACGACGGCACCATCATCAAGCAATGACCCCGGGAACGCGGCGCGATGCAATGTGGTGACGAAACGCCAAGTCCATCTCCCCGACGGAGACTGCTTATGGGCAGGAAAAGACAGACGCAATCGCGCGGAACTTCTTCCGGGCAGCCCAGCACCCTCTCCGATTTCTCAAGAGTCGCCACCACTGCGGCCGTGGGCTCGACGATTCCGGGGACGACGGGTGCATAGGCATTCGCTGCGCTTGCCGGTTTGCGACCATTGGGGTCGGGAGTTCGAACCTCCCGCTTGACTACGGGGCTGGCGCCACCCCCCTATCATCCGAAATCAGGGTCACAGCCGGAAAAAGATTGCACAGGCCGTATTCGTGTGATAAACATTACTCACCCGAGTATTCGGTGGGGTAACCGAAAACAAAATCCAGGAGGGGCAAGCAAATGGTGATCGGTCAGCGACTCCGTCAGCTTCGCGAGCAGAAGGGTCTTTCGCAAGGTGACATTGAAAATTCAAGTGGGCTTCTCCGGTGCTACATCTCGCGTGTTGAGCACGGGCACACCGTCCCATCCCTCGACACGCTGGAGCGCTTTGCCGAGGCTCTCGAGATTCCACTCTACCAGCTGTTTTACGTCGGAGAAGACGCTCCGAAGACTCCACATCTGACCCCGCGCATGTCACTTGAGGAGCTGGCCGATGAAGCCGGTCCTTCGGGAGCCGAAGCCCGCCTCCTCCTGAAGTTGAAGAGGTTGATCGCTAAGATGGCGGATCCGGATCGGAGCTTCCTGCTCGACTTCGCGCGCAAACTGGCGACTCGCTAAACAAGACTCGCCATGCCACGGCCCAGCTCTCCAGTGCTGACCGCGGCCCGGCAGCGGGCGTGTCACTGCGCCGGCAGGCGTTCGTTCAACTCACCCTTAAGAAGCTGGACCTGCCTTTCTGAAACCTGGACCTCGCCGCCGAGCACGAGGGCCAGCCGGCCGGAACCGGCATCCCGGAATTCAGCCTTGTCGATCGCGGCCATGTCTTGGGCCGCCGGCGGCAACGTGACGCTGCGGTTGGTGCCTTTTTGCATGGCGGACTGGAGCGCGTTCGTGATCTTCTCGCGCAACGTGGCGCCGAGGGACCCGGAGCGGAGTAATTCGCCGAGCGACCCATCCGCCTGGATCGACTCAACCTCGGGCACAAGTCGCAGCGTCTTGTCCGCTTCAACGCCTGGCGTGAGCTTCATCTGAATCGTCCCATTACCCCCAACCAACTTTTTGGTGGTTTGCTTGCCGAAGGCCTTGAAGCAGGCGTAGCGCTCATAACGCAGTTGAACAACCGCCCGGCTGGAAGGTTCGGCGGGAACGAGAGAGGCGCTTTGGATCGCAATCCGGTCGCCGCAGTGCTCGTCCTTGTCCAGTTGGGAGCGCAAGATGCCCGTCATGTTTTGCTGAAGGTCTGAAAGATCGGCGGTCAGGTCCAGCTTGAGAAGATAATCGTTGTGACCGCGCGCGGCCACGGAAATGATGCCGGAAGCGACGATCGCGATCGGTTGGTTCTCGATGCTCAGCGGAATCATGGAGGGTGGAATCTTAAAGGTAAATTCCTCTGCCCTTGCGTGCGTCGACGCTGCCTGACCGGCAAGCACCAAAGCGAGGAGGAGGGTATTCATTCAGGAAAACCTCATGACGACGCGGCGCGCAACGACGTTCCCGAAACCCGCGCGCCTCACGCGACCATGCGGCGCGAGAGTCCCGGGTATCTTCGGGCGCAGACGTTTTAGGATGCCGGCATTTCCGCCGATGATGCCTCGCCGGGCGTCGCGTCAGGCATTCCCCGTCGGGCATGAGGCCACGTTCCCAAGCGCACCTCATCGATCGGCTCCGCAGGACGAGTTGGCTTTGAATTGGTGAAACGAAGCCACGGCCGCGGTCGCTTTACTGATTACAAAGGACTTATGACGAATCCGGTTTTGGCTTTTTTGGCTTCGTTTGACTTCGTTTTGACCCATTTTTCGGGCATATTTATTGATTCTATTGGACTTGGTGGCTTCGTTTCGTTAAATTTTAGATTCTTTTTTTTTGCCTTTTTGAGGAATTATCGGGGGCTAGCTTCGGGGCTACACAGTCCCAGTTTTCTTTCCCGGGTCTGCGGACATTTTGAGGTAACGGCGAGCCAGCGAGGGGGCTGGTCTGCTCCAAAAGGCAGTGGCTGCTTTATTACGGCTGTGCGGATTCGTTGGTGAGCGTGGCTATGGCTCCCGTGCTTTGAGGCGTGCTGTGATGATCATTCCCTTGGGGCGTTCTTGCTGCTTTTGAGTTTAGCCGCAAGGGTGGATTCATTCGGGAGCGGGAAGCGGATGGGCCGCGTGAAACAACGTAAGCGGAATGATGTTCCCCTCGGCAACTGATCCCGAGTCGTTAGGGTGCAAATGGTCCCCGCTGTCGTACCCAGGCAGCAATCTCGCGGGGCGGGCGGGATCCCGTACCGCTCGGTCGAAATCGATGACTCCATCGAATTCACCGCCGCTGCGCATCCACGCGTTGACCGCCTCCCGGGTCTTCTCATTATCCGGACTATAAAAGCGGTCAAAGAAGGGCTGACGGAAGAGCGCCTTCTCGAATGGCGGGATCGTTGTTCCAATCGCTCGAATTCCGTTTTGGTGGGCGCGCGCTACAAGCTGTCGATAGCCCGCTATCAGATCTTGCGTAGTGACCGATTCGCTTGCGGGTACGAACGCGCCCGGGAACAGAATGTCGTTCACGCCCACAGCAAGGATCACGTACTTGACGCCTGCTTGCGTCAGCACGTCGCGTTCGAAGCGCGCCAGGCCCGCCTCCCCGAGAAGTGCCCCGACTTGCTCAAAGTAAGCTCCCAGTGGCGGTGGACCGCCTCGCTGGTGGGGGCTCTGGCTATCACTCAACAGTCGATTGCCGATGATGCCTTCATTCAGAACACCCAGTTCCGCCCCTCCGTTCTTCTGCAACCTCTCCGCAAGCACGTCTGGCCAGCGCCGGTTGGCGTCTGCTGTCGTACCGTCCCCGTCAGTGAGCGACGATCCCAGCGCCACGATCGTGGCTCCGCCGGGCGAAGCCGCAACATCAACGCCGGTGAGGAACGGCCAGGAGTCGATCTTCTCCGCGACTGGGAAACTCGCCTCGGCTGCGTGGTCGCCGGTTTCGGGCGAGACATAATTCGTCTGGAGTGCCAGGGCATGGTCGGTTGTTGCCGCCGTCGGATTGGGAAGAAAGATGCTGACGGCCAAGTCCGACAATGCAGGGACGTCCAACTCCACGGGATCGCTTACCGCCATCGATCGGGCAGGTATAGTTGTGGATGGGAGTTTGCGAAATGTCAGAATCCGGTCGGAGCCAGGATCTATCTTCGCCCCGTCGACGCGCCTCGCGATGTGTGCGCCGCCGATGACCAATGGCTGGTCGCCAAAAGTGTTGGAGATCTTGATCCGAACTCCCTTTCCGCCAGCGCTCGTGTGCACGATCAAACGCAGAGTTTGATTGCGGAACCCCTGCGGTTGACCGGGCACGGAAGGTTGCGCTGCGGTCCCCCAGGTCCCGATCCAATGCCGAGAGTCGCTGCTCTTGGCGGTATTCGATGCCGCCCTCGCGGGATTGATTCCGCCGAGCAAGGCAAGCGCTGTGATGCCAACCAGCGAGCAAATCCTTCGTCGCATAGCAATAAGTTTAACCAGCGGATTTTGGTAAGTTCCATTCTTCATTTGCCTGCCTTGGTGAGCCTCCTGCGCCCGTCAAGCCCCGGAAGCGCCCACGAAGGGGCAAGTGCCGATGTAAACCAGGTTCCCACGAGTCTTCACGAAGCCCTCCCGTGGGTTCCTTTAAAGTCTGGCACACACTCCGAATCGTCCGTCATGAGGGCGCGGCCATGGGGGCTCGCGGCGGGCTGGACGAAATTCAAGCGCTGGCCGGCCGGCTATTCATCGCGAGTGGGCACAGCCGAATGCGGCCGTTCGTCACGCAGATCTTCGCTCAGAAAGGACTCGCGCCGCGAGACCGTTTCCACGGCCTGCAGCAGGTCGCGCGCGATGCTCGTCTTCACGACGTACCCGGTAGCGCCGGCGCGAAACGAAGCGGCAACCATGTGCGGCGAGTCATGAAAGCTCAGCATCAAGACGGGTGTGTCGGGCAGAATTTTTCTGATCTCGCGTGTGGCCTGGATACCGTCCATGCGCGGCATCGCAATATCCATGATGATCAAGTTCGGCTCCAGCCGGGCCGCTTCCCGGACGCCTTCCTCCCCATCGACAGCCTCCCCGCACACGTGCCATTTCGAACTGACCTCGAGGAAGGCCCGCAGGGCGCTTCGCAGGGCGGCCTCATCGTCCACAACCAACACGCGGTATGAATCGGCAGCTACCATTCGAAGTGCGTTCAGGCGGCGCGCGCCTGGTTCCTGGCTCCAACCCCGGGGCTATGCCTTGAGACCATCGCGGCCCTCGGCTGGCAACTCGGCGCGGACGGTCGTTCCCCACCTGCCCGATTCGATGCTCAGCTTGCCGCCGAGGAGTCGAACTCGCTCCATCATGCCACGAATCCCTACTCCCAGCCGGGCCGGCGTGGCCAGCACATCGGCGGGGATGCCCCGGCCATCGTCGCTGATTTCGAGCCCGATGCGCCCATCGCCCATGCCTACCTTGATCCTGGCGGTGCTGCTGCCCGAATGGCGGTGGATATTGGTGAGCGCTTCTTGAGCGATGCGGAACAGGGCGGTCTCCGTCTCGGGACTGAGGCGCGGCCAGTTCTCCTCCGTCTGCACCTCGACCTTGATTCCGCTGCGGTCGCTGAATCCCTTCACATACCACCGAATGGCGGATCCGAGGCCGGTGTGTTCGAGGAGGGGAGGATGGAGCAGATGGCTCATCGTCCGAATTTCGCGGCTACCGCGCTCTAAGAGCTCCGATAGCTGGAGGAACGATGACTGAGCGGGCCCCTGGGCCGGGGCAACCAGGGATTCCAGGGTAACAAGGTGCAGTTGCATGGCCGCCAGAATCTGCGCGGTGCCGTCGTGCAATTCGCGCGCCAGGCGCCGCCGCTCGTCGTCCTGCGATTGCAAGAGCCGGCCGGACAGATCACGAAGAGCGTCTTCGCTCGATCTCAAGGCGGCTTCGGCGCGATTGCGCTCGGCGACGTCGCGATGAAGGGCCACGGCGCCCCATATCACCACCACCACCGCGAACAAGCTGCCCACGGCGACCAGAAGCGTCGCGCGCCGGCGGTTCATCTCCGTTTTGGCTCTGCGCTCCCCCAGCAGCCGGTTCTCCTCATCTCTGATCTCGTCCGTCACCTGCCGGATCGGATCCGTTTGCGCGAGGGCCACGCGATCCAGCTCGGCGATAACGGCGGCGCTCGATCCCCCGCGCTGCCGCTCGGCGATGGCCTGGTTCAGGGTTTCGATGCGGCGGTCCAGCAAGGGCCTGAGCTCGGCGATCCTGGCCTTCTGATCGGGATTGTCCGCCACCATTTCGCTCAAGTCTTCGACGCGGGCCCCCAAGTTCTTCACCGCCAAACCATAGGACCCGAGAGGGCTCGCGTCGCCCGTGGTCACAAACCGGCGTGCCTCGGCTCCGCATCTGGAAAGGGCGTCCTGGACTGTCCCGACTTGACTACCCACCGCGACGGTGTGGGTGACCCACTCCAGGCTGTTGACAAGATCGTGAATGGTGGCGTACTGGACGGAGCCGATGACGAGGAACAGGGCCAGCACGATGGCTCCAATCAGGATTGCGCGGCTTTCCAGTGTCCATTTCATCTAGGCTCCGGCCGTGATTCGTCCCGGCGCCGGAAGACTCGCAAGCCACCGCAGACCGAAGCGGTCAGTAAAACGCGCCCCTGTCTGCCGCAGCCACACTTGATCCACTTCGAACGCTCCGGTTTCAACGTCGATCGCCACGAACTTAGCACCGTCGCGATCCTCCGCACACGCCTCTACCTGATGTTCGTAGATCTCGTCGGCCCGGCGCGGGAATTCTGCCTTGCTGTATCGAGGCTGCAATAGAGGTAGCCCAACCGCCAAATGCGATTATAACTCACTGGTCGGCTTCGATTTCTTCGGCCTTCGGGCCCAGCTGCGGGCGAGTCGAAAGCGCCGCGCCGGAAGACACTGAAACAGAACCGGCCAGGTTGGGAAAGTTGGCTCTGAGTTTCACGCCGATGCCTAGAGTGCCGTTCGTTTTGCCGGCAACATTGTAGGCTAGGTAGCCGCGCCTCATGCGGGTGAGATGCGCTCCGGCCTGGCGGATGTCAATCGGTCCAGGAAGGTATCAAAGATGGATTCCCGCCTTCGCGGGAATGACGCGCTCATGAGATTGCGCGCCCAGTCACGTGCAGTCGCGCGGCCTTACGGTGGAGCCCCCAGCGGAGCCCTAGCCGTACAGCGGAGCGCTGACCGTACAGCGGAGCGCTGACCGTGCAGCGGAGCGCTGACCGTGCAGCGGAGCGCTGACCGTGCAGCGGAACCCTGGCCGTACTGCAGCACTGTGACTGTACAGCGGAACCCTCACCGTCCCGGTCATTCCCGCGAAGGCGGGAATCCATCTTGGAAACACTCAGCGTGCACCTGCAGGCCGGGTCCGTCCAGGGGGGCCGCAGGGCGATTACTGATGCGGGAGCGCGAAGGCCGTCACAGAATCTCCCATGCCGAACAGCACGTACTGCCGGCCGTCGAGTTCATAGGTGGTCGGCGGATTGCTGGAGCGGCTGGCGCGAACGTGCCACAGCACTTTTCCGCTCGCGGGGTCGAGGGCCACAAGATAGCCGCCCTCGCACCCTGAGAAGAGAACCCGGCCGGCGGTCACGAGCAGCCCGCCGCCGCTTCCGCCGTCGAAGCTCCAGACGACCTTGCCGGTTTTGAAATCGATGGCGCGCAAGGCGTCCTGGCCGCCGCCGAGTCCGAAGTCCCGTCCGCCAAAGCCCTCGCCCTTGCCTTCAGCCGTCAGGTAAAACACGCTGCAATTGTCTGACGCCAGCACATAAAAGTCGCCCACAGCCGGATCAAACGCGGGCGAAAACCAGTTGGTGGCGCCGCCCGAACTTGGACACACCAGCACTCCGTCATGGGTCGGGACTTTGGCCGGATTCATGATGGGCCTGCCCAGGGAATCCATTCCCGTGGACCAGTTGGTCTTGGCGAAAGGAGCGGTGAGAAGGTGGGCGCCGGTGGCGCGGTCGAGCAGGAAAAAGAAGCCATTCCGATTCGCCTGCGCCAGCAGTTTGCGCGGCTTGCCCTCGAACTCGGCGTCAAACAGGACGGGCGTCTGAACGCTGTCCCAGTCGTGCGTATCGTGCGGCGTGGTCTGGTAGTACCACACCAGCTTGCCGGTGTCCGGGTTCAGGGCCACGATGGAATCGGTCCACAGGTTGTCACCCATGCGTCCGGAGCCGGCGTGCACGGGATTAGGATTGCCGATGCCCCAGTAGATCAGGTTCAGTTCCGGATCATACGTGCCGGGCACCCAGGGCATACCGCCGCCGTGCTCCATGGCGTCGGCGTCAGGCCACGTGTCCGCGCCGGGCTCCCCGGGCCGCGGTTCGGTGAACCACTGCCACTGCAGCGCGCCGGTATCGGGGTCGCGCGCCTCGAGATATCCGGGATTGTCGAGCGTATCGCCGCCCACGCCGCAGATCACGTGATTCTTCACGATCACGGGCGCCATGGTGGAGAAATAGTCGAGCTTCACGTCGGCCATCTCCTGGCGCCAGCGCTCCTTGCCGGTCCGCGCGTCAAGCGACACCAGGTAATTGTCGGGCGTCTCAAAGTACAGCCAGTTGCCGTACATGGCCACGCCCCGGCTGCCGATGTGCAAGCCCTCGTTGGGAGGATATTGGTAATGCCAGATCTCCGCGCCGGTGCGCGCGGCGACGGCCCAGACGTTGTCAGGCTCGGAGAAGTAGAGCACTCCATTCACTTCGAGCGGCGTGGCCTTGACCGCCGAGCCGAGGCTCGGCTGCGCCGCGCGCGGCCCGCTCAATCGCCATGTCCACACCCGGGTGAGGGTGGCCACATTCGAGGAATCGATTTGGGTCAGGGGACTATAGCGCCGGCCGGAGTAATCCCCGTTGAAAGTGGGCCAGGTATCGGTGGGCTGCTTGAGCAGCGCGGCGGGATCGAGCCCCTGTCCCCATAGGGGAAGAGCCAGGGCGAAAATCGAAAGAACAGTCAAAGAGAAGCGCGCCTTCATTTCAGGGTCTCCAGATAGGCTAGCAGATCGTGCATTTCAGTATCGGTGATGGTGTCGATCAGCTCCTTGTGCGCCGCGAGCGGATCATGAATTTCAATCTTGGCGCCCTCGACCGGGATCGAGCGCGGAGACCCGGATGCGTCCTTCAGGGTGATCTCGAATGGGTTTTGAGAAACCAGCGTGCCCGAGACCGCTTCCCCCGAAGGCAATGTCACCGAGACGGCCGGGGGTTTTGGCGGAGGGCCTCCGAAGCCGGCGAACGATGGGCCGGGATAAACGAGCCGCGTTTCGAGGTCAGGAGGTTGATACTTGCTCGCGATTCCCGCGAGATCCCCCGTGACGGAGTGGCATGTGCTGCACTTGCCAGGGCCGTTGAAAAAAGCCTCGCCCGCCTGGGCGTTGCCGGTGACCACCTCCTGGAAACTGTACGCGAAGCGGTTGGCGGCGGCGCGGATCTGCGAGTGTAGAAACGCGGAAATGTCGGCAATCTGCCCGCCGGTCAAGTCCGGAAACGCCGGCATTCCCTTGCCGGTCCGGCCGTCGTGCACTACCCGCCCGATCAGGTCGCCATCCTTGTCGCGAATCACCAAGGGGGACGCCACCAGGTCAGGGCCGCTCTTGCCGGTGCCGTCGGGCGCATGACAGAAGCCGCAGGTGGGAGCAAACAGCTTTTGGCCGCGCTCCACGGCGGCCGGGTCAGGGGCCGGGCCGGGCGTGAAGATGCGGGCAGCCATTTCCGCGAAGCCACCACGCCGGGCGGGCTGGGTCTGAGCGGGCTGCCCGCCGGCTTGCTGGCTTGCCTGAGACGCCGGGGCCGTTTGCGGCGCAGGCTCCTGAGCGCCCAGAACGGCGGCCAGCAGCAGGACGGGTGCTGCCGAAAATACAATCAAGCTCCTTAGAACACGCATAACTCTCCTCGTGCTTCTGAACACATCAGTATGACAGTTTTGAGCCGCGCGGCAGCGGCGATGGCGACAGCGGCGCGGCTCGGTCAGACGCTGAGATTGCGCAGGTAGTCGCAATCGATCTTGATGGCCTCGAAAGGGGGCGCGTCCGGAAACGCCTCCTGCTCGACAAAATAATGCGTAATATGAGCGCCCTTGGCCGCCTCAAAAATTGGTTTGTAATCGATCTTGCCTCGCCCGAGTTCCGTGGCGCTCGCGCCCCCGAGAGAAGTGGTCGGCTTCGAGAGATCGAGCTCGTCTTTGACGTGCAGCATGCTGTAGCGCGCGGGGTACTTGCGCAGATAAGCGGCAGGATCGTGACCGGCCACCTTCATCCATCCGCAGTCAAGCTCGAACGTCACGAGCTTCGGGTCGGTCTGGCGCAGAAGCTCGTCGTAAGCCATAGCGCCGCTGAACTTTTTGAACTCCAGGTCATGATTGTGATAACCGAACTGGATGCCCGCTTTCCCGGTCTGTTCTCCGATCTTATTGAACTGCTCGGCATTCCACTTCCAATCGTCCAGAGTCAGCCCGTTCGCAATCGCCATCGCCTGGGCAACGGGACTGGCGGAGCCGGCCTTGAATTTGGACGGATCGGCAACCCACGGGAAGGCGCAAATCATGTACTGAAGGCCGAGTGCCTTCGCAAACGCGATCGTGTCATCCAACCCGCTCATGAGCTCGATCAAGGGGTAGTGCGCGCTCGGGCAGCTCAAGCCGGCGGCGCCCAGCGATTCCCGCACCTGCGCCGCCGTGCGCTTGTAGAACCCGGCCATCTCCACTTCCTGGTAGCCGGCGGCTGCAACCTGCTTCAGCGTGCCGTCAAAATCCTTCTGAAGCTGATCGCGCACCGTATACAGTTGCAGCCCGATGGGTAAGCCTAGAGGGTTAGCCCGGCCGATTCTCCTTGATTCCCCGAACGCAGCAAAGGCGGCGACCCCTACTGCGGTGTTGCGAAGAAAAGCGCGTCTTGACAAGGGGTTCAAAAGCATCGAGCAACCTCCTCGCGAGAATACCTGGCGGGGTTCCGGTCAAACGAGCCGCAGTTTCGCCAAGCGGCCAATTCTATACCGGAATCCACCTTGCAGCGGAAAAACCTTGGGGCACGCGAGAATGCCGGCGAGAATACCCGCGAGAATGATCGTGGGGGCTCTGCTGGAATGGCTAAACCGCGTGGCTGCTTTCATACCAGCCGGGCGGGGGATCCATCTGTCGCTACAATCGATCAGGCCTTCCCGTTACTGCTGCGGTTGCTGTTGGGCCGGTGGTTGCTGTTGCGCCGGCGATTGTTGTTGGGCCGGTGGTTGCGCTTGCTGTTGCGGTTGAGCAGCGGCGTTGTCATAGACGCGCCGGATCGACAGAATTCCGATGCTCGAGTTGTCGAGCTTGGACGTATAGAAGAGTTGTTTGCCGTCCGGGCTGACCTCATAGGTTTCGGTGAGTTTCCCAGAGTGGCCAAGCTTGCTTTCGGCCACCAGGCGATCGCCGTCCCAATGCGACTTGACGGTGGTCTTCTGGCCGCCAGAATCGTCTTCCTTGTGTTTCTTTCCGTCGCCGTAAAGTGTGCGGGCCCGGCCGGCGTCGTCCGTGATTGAGAGCTGCTGTCCGTCCTGAGTGATGGCGAAAGTTTTCGGGTCAGTAGACATGGTCTCCATATCTTCGCCGTTGAGCCCGCCATTCTGAGCCGCCGGGCTGCGGCCCATCCCGCCCCTGCCCATGCCGCCGCGGCCCATGCCTCCCATACCGCCCATACCGACCCCACCACCGGGATAGCCCCCGCCGCCCGGATAGCCCCCACCGCCGCCGCTCGGGTAGCCCCCGCCGTTCGGGTTGGTGCCGCCTGAGTTTCGCGCCAGGCGGCTATTCTGCTCCGCCTCGTTAATCTTGTCGTTGGCGTTGTCGCTTTGATTCGCGTTGAACGTCCATTGCCCCGCGAAGTGAGGCGCGGCCGGCTTGTCATCCCCAAGCACGATGCTCGCTGAGCCCCCGAGCGCCGCCACCAGGCAGACAAGCGCCAGTTGAAGAATCAGTACCGCTGAAGACGCGAGTTTATTTTTCATAACGAGTCGCCCCACTGTATCGTTTACGGGATCGGTGTCTCGGTCGGTTGGATTCGATGCTTTACCAGCGGGTTGCACCAGCGCGACGGCGGTTTTTCGCGATCCCTCTTGACAGCCTGCAGCAGCCGTACCGGGCTCGAACAGCCGACATCTGTCGCGGTCAGCTTTGCTTGCGACGTGGCGGTCAACGACGCGCCGGAATCGCGCCCGAGGATCGCTGTCCGATACTGGACACCCCTTCGCACTCCCGAACATGAACCGGCAGCAGGACGGTTTCAAAGCCTGGGTTAAGTCCATACAGCTCAAATGTATAGGATAAACCATGCGCTGGTACTGCGCTTGCTCTTGCACAAGACGGAGGGAACTGAAAATGGATATTCCGCGGAAGTCGGCAGCTCGACAGCGCCGCATCCGCCTGGTGATTTACATCTTTCTAGGCGTTATTGGAGCGGTGACGATCACTTGGGGTTTGTCGCGATTGAAACCGGCGGCCCCGTCGGTGGACGGGGGCACGGTCTGGCGGGACACGGTGAAGCGCGGCCCCATGGACCTCCAAGTCCGGGGACTGGGCACGCTCGTCCCTTATGAGATCCAATATGTGCCGGCGATCACCAACGGACGCGTGGCCAAACGATTGGCCCTGGCGGGCACCATGGTCAAGGCGGACACCGTGTTGATGGTGCTCTCGAATCCTGACCTCGAACAGCAGACGTTGAACGCCGACTGGGCGGAGAAGCAGGCCGAGTCCGATTACAACAGTCTCAAGCAGCAGTTGACAAACCAGGTTTACGATCAGCGCGCGGTCGCAGCCACCGCGAAGTCTGACTCCTTGCAGGCCACCCTGCAGGCGGACCGTGACGAGCAGATGGCGAAGCTCGGGCTTGGTCCACAGCTTACGGCCGACCTTTCCAAGGCCAAGGCGGACTCCGAGGCCGTACGCAGCCAGATCGAAGCTGACAAAGTGGGCGTACTGCAGAGATCGGTGGATGCCCAGCTTGTAGCCTCACAGGCCAAGATCGAGCAGCTCAAGGCCCTCTATCAGCTTCAGAAGAACCAACTGGAATCGCTCCAGGTGCGCGCCGGGATCGACGGTGTGCTGGAGGAGCTCGATGTGGAAGTCGGGCAACAGGTGACTCCGGGAACCCTAATGGCCAAGGTGGCCGATCCCAACAAGCTGAAAGCCGAGCTGAAGATCGCCGAAACCCAGGCCAAGGACGTCCAACTCGGACAGACGGCCGATATCGACACCCACAACGGCGTGGTTCCAGGCCACGTGATCCGCATCGATCCCTCCGTTCAGAACGGAACCCGCACGGTGGACGTGAAGCTGGATGGCCCGCCGCCGCCGGGCGCGGTGCCTGACCTGAGCGTGGACGGCACGGTCGAAATCCAGCATCTCGACAACGTCCTCTACGTGGGGCGGCCCGCCTTCGGCCAGGAAGACAGCACCGTGAGCTTGTTCAAAGTGAGCCCCGACGGCAAGGATGCGCTCCACGTGCAGGTGAAGTTGGGACGCATTTCGGTGACCGAGGTCGAGATTTTGCAGGGCCTGAACGTGGGCGACACCGTAATACTCTCCGACATGCAACGCTGGGATGGGTTCGATCGAATCCGGCTGGAATAGGACTCGAGGCCTCATCGGATCTGTTGATTCCATGACCGACCGCGGACGGCTGGCCCGCGGTGTTTGTGATACGGGTAATGCGACATTGAGCGGAGTTCTCCGGTTTTTCACTTTCGGGCGATGAACTTCCGGCCGGCAGAGCACGTATGAAAGCATTGACTGAGGAGATTGTGAGCGGCGCCGACACCAAACCTCCGCGGCTTCTGATTGCAGACGATCAACCGGCCGTGCTCGACGCGCTTCGCCTGCTGTTGAAGCAGGAGGGTTATGAGATCGAGGCGGCGAATTCCCCCGCCGGGGTGCTGGCCTCGCTCGAGCACGGCCCCTTCGACGCGCTGCTGATGGACTTGAACTATGCTCGCGATACCACCTCGGGCGAGGAGGGTCTGGACCTGGTGGCGCGCGTCCAGGAGATTGACCGGACGCTGCCCATCGTGGTGATGACCGCCTGGAGCAGCGTCCCCGTGGCCGTGGAGGCCATGCGGCGCGGCGTGCGAGACTTCGTGGAAAAGCCCTGGAACAACGACGCCGTGGTGCGTACGCTGCATCAGCAGGTGAGCAACGCGCGGGAAGAGCGGCGGCAACGGCTGCTTTTCGAGCAGGAGATGGCGCTCGCCCGCGAAACCGAGCGGGGTCTGCTGCCCCGCGAGGTGCCGCAAATGCCGGGCTACGAGATTCGCGGCGCCTGGCAGCCGGCTTTGACCCTCGGGGGCGATTACTTTGACGCCCGCAGGCTCGAGGACGGGCTGCTCGCCTTGAGCATCGCCGACGTTTCAGGCAAGGGGACATCGGCGGCGCTCCTGGTGTCAAATCTCCAGGCGGCGGTGCGGGCTTCGAGCAGAGCGGATGTTCCTCCCTGCGAGCTTTGCCACGGCGTGAACAAGCTGATGCGCAGCAATCTGGGCCAGGACCGCTTCGTGACCTTCTTCTATGCCCTCCTGGACGCGCCCGCGCGCCGCCTCACCTACTGCAATGCGGGTCACAACGCGCCGATCCTGGTTCGCGCGAGCGGTTCGGTGGAACGCTTGCACCGGGGCGGCATGGTGCTCGGCCTGGCCGTCGAAGGCCGCTACGAGCAGGACGAGGTACAACTCGATCCGGGCGACCGGCTGCTGCTGTTCACCGACGGGTTGACGGAGGCCAACAACGCGGCGGGCGAGGAATTCGGCGAAGATCGCCTGATTGAGATCGCGGTGCGCTATCGCGAGCTTAGCGCCGAGGCCCTCGAGGAGAAAGTGCTCGGCTCGGCGGCCGCCTTCACCAGCGGGTTCACCGACGACGTCACGCTGGTGGTGGTGGCGGCCACGGACGATTCACGATTGCCGATGGGGAATTGATTCGTTGAAGTCGTGAACGGCGAATCGATTCTGCAAACGGAGACGATTCATGTCGAGCCTGATTGAGGATCTTCGTTACGGGCTCCGGATGCTCACCAAGAGCCCCGGCTTCACCGCCGTGACCGTGCTGACGCTCGCGCTTGGCATCGGCGCCACTACAGCGATCTTCTCCGTCGTGGACGCCGTCCTGCTGCGACCGTTGCCTTATCAGAATTCCAGCCAGCTCGTGGTGCTGCGCGAGAAGACCCGGCGGGTTGGTGAAGTTTCGGTCTCCTATCCCGATTTTCTTGACTGGCGGCAGCAAAGCCGCAGCTTCTCCGCAATGGCTGCCGCGAACAACGTCGGCTTCAATCTTGCAGGCGTAACCCAGCCCGAGAACATCGCGGGCTACGCTGTTTCGCCGAACTTCCTTTCGATGCTGGGCGTGAAGCCTATTCTGGGCCGCGATTTCCTGGCTGCCGAGGAAGAGGCCGGCACTGCGCCCGTGGCGGTCGTCAGCTACCGCTTGTGGCAGTCGCACCTCGGGTCGGATCCGCAGGTTGTGGGCCGGGGCATCACCCTGGATGGCCACAGCTACACCATCGTGGGTGTTCTCCCGCCTTCCTTTCGGTTTCTCCAGGATACCGATGTCATCGTCCCGATCGGCGTGGTCGTCAAAAACTTAATGGCGCGAGGCGGCCGGGGCGATATGGACGTGGTCGCGCGCCTGGCGTCCGGCGTGACCTTTGCCAGGGCTGCCGCGGAGATGGACACCATCGCGGCGCGCCTCGCCCACGAGTATCCGCTCGAAGACAGCGGTGTGGGCGTGAGTATGACCTCAATCCGGGATGCCTTCGTGGGCGATGCGCGCCAGGCGCTCATGGTCCTCTTCACCGCGGTGCTCTTTGTTCTTCTGATCGCCTGCGTTAACGTGGCCAATCTCTTCCTGGTGCGAGGAGCAGCCCGGGCGAAGGAGATTGCGCTCCGCCTGGCTTTTGGTGCGAGCCGCTGGCGTGTGGTTCGTCAGATGCTCACCGAGAGCATCTTGTTCGCCGCGCTGGGCGGCGGACTGGGAGTAACCGTGGGGGCTTGGGGCTTGAGCAGCCTGAGGCGGTTTCTCCCCTCCGGGGCGTTTACGGGCATGGACGTTCGAATCGACCGCGGCGTGCTGCTGTTCGCGGCGGTCCTGGTAACCCTGGTTGCTTTCGCCTTCGGCCTCGTGCCCGCGTGGCAGGTGACACGGCCGGATGTGCAGGAAGCCCTTAAAGAAGGCGGCCGGAACTCAACCGCCGGCGCCGGACAGCATCGCCTGCGCAGCGTTCTGGTGATTGCCGAGACATCCCTGGCGCTCGTCCTTTTGATCAGCGCCGGGCTGATGATGAAGAGCCTTTACCGCCTCCTTCAGGTGAATCCCGGCTTCCGGTCTGAGTCCGTGACCCAGATGGAAATGAATCTCCGTTCGGCGCAGTATTCGAAAGACCCCGCGGTTCGCAATTTCTGGCAGCAGGTCCTGGACCGCGTACGGGTGCTGCCGGGGGTGCAAGCGGCGGCAGTCGGAACCAATATTCCCCTGACCGGAAATCACGATCGCGGCGACATCACAATCGAAGGGCAGCCGCTGCCCGGTCCTGGCGAGTTCCCCCATCCGGACTTTCATTCCATCAGTCCGGACTTCCTCCGCGCACTCGGCGTGCCGCTGCTCGGCGGACGAGACTTCACGGAGGGAGACAACGAGAATGCTCCGCTGGTGGCGCTGGTCAACTCGAGCATGGCGCACCGTTTCTGGCCCGGACAGGATCCCGTCGGCAAGCGCTTTCTGCTCGGACACCCGGACCTGGACACTAAGTGGGTGACCGTGGCCGGAGTGGTCAGTGACACCAAGCTCTACGGGCTTGAGAATCCTTCAAGACTCGAGATCTACCTGCCCTTCCGGCAAGAAACTCCCAACGATATGAACCTGGTCGTGCGCTCCACCACCGACACGGCGAGCCTCATGCCGGCCATTCGCGCGGCGGTGGCGGCGGTGGATAAAGATCAGCCCGTCTTCGGCGTCGAGACCATGAAGCAACTTGTGGCCGATTCCCTTTCCACACGCCGCGCGACGTTCGTTCTGCTGGGCCTGTTCAGCGCCCTGGCCCTCGTCCTTGCCGGCATCGGTATTTACGGTGTGATGGCTTATAGCGTCGCGCAGCGAACTTACGAAATCGGCATTCGCATCGCGGTCGGCGCGCAGCACAAAGACGTGCTCAGGCTGGTGCTGGGAGAGGGAGCTCGCCTGGCGGTCTGGGGCCTCGGTCTTGGCCTCGTCGCGGCCCTGGGACTAACAAGCTTGCTGTCGAGTTTGCTCTTCGAGGTGCGCGCGAGCGACCCGCTCACCTACGCGGGCGTTTCCGGTGTGCTGACTTTGGTTGCCGTGGTCGCTTGTTACGTGCCGGCACGACGCGCGATGCGCGTCGACCCGATGGTCGCCTTGCGCTATGAGTGACAGGGATTGATCCATTCAGTCAGTGAGTCGATCCCCGCTTTGAGGCACAGTTCATGGCCAGTGTGATTGCCGATTTTCGTTACGGCCTTCGAATGCTGAGGAAGAATCCCGGCTTCACCGCGGTCGCGGTGTTGAGCCTGGCACTCGGTGTCGGCGCCAATACCGCGATCTTCTCGCTGCTCGATCAGGTCATGTTGCGGCTGCTGCCGGTGTCGCATCCCGAGCAACTGGTGATCCTGCGATCCCCGGGCCCAGTGCATGGCCACACCTGGAGCGACACCGAAGACGGACAGTCATTCTCCTTTCCGATGTACAAGGCCCTGCGCGAGGGCAACGGCGTGTTCAGCGGCCTGTTGGGCTGCTACCCCACTGAAGCCAGCGTGACCTATCGCAAGGAGACGGAGCAGGTAGACGCCGAGCTCGTGTCGGGGAATTTCTTTGAGGTGCTGGGCGTGGGCCCGGCGCTCGGCCGCATGTTCAGCCTGGACGACGACCGCGTGCAGGGCGCGCATCCGGTCGTGGTGTTGAGCTACGCTTACTGGCAGCGGCGCTTCGGCGGCGATCCTTCCATCCTGAATCAAGCAGTGCTCGTCAACGCGCAGCCCATGACCGTGGTGGGCGTCGTCCGGCGCGGATTCACAGGGGCGCAAGCAGGACAGGCCCCGGATGTCTTTCTGCCCCTGATGATGAAGGCGGTGATCACTCCGGGGTGGAACGCCTTGGACGATTGGAATGACTACTGGCTCCCGGTGCTCGGAAGGTTGAAGCCGGGCACGGCCATGCACGGCGCCGAAGCCGGCCTTCAGGGCCTCTATCACGGACTGCTGGAGCAGCAAGCTTCAGCCCAATCGCACTGGTCCGGGGGCGAGCGGCAGCGGTTTGTGAACCGCAAGCTGCTGTTGAAACCGGGCGGCCACGGGCGCGACGTGCTCGCGCAGGACGCCGGCACGCCCGTGGTGGCCCTGTTCGTAATGGTGGGGCTGGTGCTCCTGATGGTGTGCACCAATCTCGCCAACCTGCTGCTGGCGCGTGGAGCGGCGCGGCAGCGCGAATTGGCCGTGCGCCTGGCGCTCGGAGCCAGCCGCCGGCGGCTGATCAGCCAACTTCTGGCCGAGAGCCTGGTCTGCGCGCTCGCCGGGGGCCTCATCGGACTACCCGTCGCCGCCTGGACGCTCAAGACGCTGGTTTCGAGGATCGTGGCCGGCGCAGGCATCCAGGGTCTTTCGCCGCAGCTCGATTTGCGCGTACTGGTCTTCAACTTCGCGCTCGCCCTCGTGGCCGGCGTCATCTTCGGACTCGCGCCGGCCTTCCGGGCTACCCGAACCGACGTCAACTCCACGCTGAAGAATCAGTCCGGAGCCTCCGTGGCGCCGGCGCAAGTCCGTTTTCGCAAGGCGATGGTGACCGCCCAGGTGGCACTCACGGTGCTGCTACTCGTAGGCGCGGGCTTGTTCACGCGCACGTTATGGAACCTGCGCCACCTGGATTTGGGCATCCGGCCGGACCATCTGATTTCCTTCGACATCGCTCCGGCGCTCAATGGATACACGCCGGACCAGACGCGGGCGCTGTGCGATCGTCTGCGAGAAGCGCTCGCCGCCTTGCCCGGGGTCCGGTCGGCCAGCGGCGCGGAGATCGCCGCGCTCACCAACAGCGACTCGAGCTCAAACATCACCGTGCCGGGCGCGCCTCCGCTTCACGGCGATCAGAACGATGTCCGCACGGACCAGGTGGCTCCCGGCTACTTCTCTACGCTCGGGATTCCCCTAATCACAGGTCGGGAGTTTGCGTCGTCCGACGGCCCGCAAGAACCCAAAGTGGCCATCGTGAACGAAGCCATGGTGCGGCGATTCTTTCCGAGGGGCGACGCACTGGGGAAACGCTTTGCCATCGGTGGCGGAGACGTCAAGCCCGACATCGAGATCGTGGGCGTCGTGCAAGACGCCAAGAATGCGGAAATCCGCGAAGGCAAGGTTCCGTACGTCTATCTACCTTACGACCAGGACCCCACGCTCGGCCATTTGACGTTTTACGTTCGCACCTTCCAGGACCCGATCGCCCTTGCGCCGGAGCTGCGCAAGACGGTCCAGCAGTTTGACGCCAACTTGCCGGCACCCAATCTCAACACCATGGAAGGGACGATCGACCAGGACCTTTTTGCGGAGCGTCTGGTGGCTCAACTCTCGCTCGGCTTCGGCGCGCTGGCGGCGCTGCTCGCGGCCATCGGAATTTACGGTGTACTGGCCTATACGGTGGTGCAGCGCACGCGCGAAATCGGCATCCGCGTGGCCCTGGGTGCGCGGCCGGGCGAAGTGCAGCGCCTGGTCTACCGCGAATTGGGTCCGATGCTGGCGGGAGGGCTGGCGCTGGGACTGCCCGTGGCTTATGCGCTGGCACGCGTGGTGGAGTCCCTGCTCTACGGAATCAAGGCCGGTGATCTCCCGGTGTACGCAACCGTGCTGATCCTGGTGGCGGCGGCCGCGGGTCTGGCCAGCTTCATTCCCGCGCGCCGGGCCACGAATGTGGATCCCATGGTGGCGCTGAGATACGAGTAAAGAAAATTGATGCATTGGCTCATTGAGCCATTGAAATCAATGAGTGGATTTCTGACGCTGGGAGCCTATGACGACAGTAGCTGCCGATCTGCGCGGTCGCGCTGCGCTATGAGTGAGCTTATATCTTGCCGGAGGGAAAAAGGGAGGGACTATGCCGAAGCAGGAACACTTACGTGAGCTGGTTGCGGGTGAACTCGATCCCGAACACCTGAAACGGCGGGTGGCGGAGGGCTGGCAACTGGTGGCAGTGGAGTGGCAACGCGACGCCGCGGGCGAGGAGGGCGCCGGCAACGGCTACCGGGAAGAGGTGCCGTTCGGGATGCAAGTAGCCCAAGACTGCTTCCACTTGGTCGACAATCCGCGGGAACGGGAAGCCTTGGTCTTGATGATGGACCTCATCGTTCAAGACCATCCCTTGTCGCACGTGGCGCGCGAGTTGAACCTCAGGGGGTTCCGGACACGCGAAGGCGTGCAATGGACCCAGGTATCGGTGTTCAATCTCATGCCACGCCTGGTGGACGCCGGGCCCCGGATCTTCTCGAGCGAAGAGTGGGATGCAAGAAGGAAACGGCTGTCCAGGGCGGTCGCCGGTTAGTGAGCTGTGGGCAGTGAGTAGCGGGTCAGACGACTGAAACGTAATTCTCGATCGAAACTGGCTCACTGAATCCGTGCGTCAATGAGCCAGTTTTCGACAGATAGGCGATACCATGTTCGCTCTGATTAAGGACCTTCGTTTCGGCCTTCGCACCCTGGCCAAGAGCCCGGGATTCGCCGCCATTGCCATTCTCACTCTGGCGCTCGGGATTGGCGCGAATACAGCCATCTTCAGCGTCGTGAACGGATTGCTGCTGCATCCCGCCGGAATCGGGAATTCCGACCGGCTGGTCGCCATCCGGGTGAAATACGACAAGTTGAATCTGCCGAACATCGGCGTTTCGGTCCCGGACTACGCCGACATTCGCGACCGCAAGGATACGTTCAGCTCGGCGGCGCTGGTCGACGAGCGCGACTACAACTACACCGGCGGGGAGTGGCCGGAGCGGTTGCTCGGAGCAGCCGTGTCCTGGCAGTGGTTCAACGTGTTCGAAGCGAAGCCAATTCTCGGCCGCGTGTTCCGGCCCGAGGAAGACCAGCCGAATGCCAATCACGAGATCGTGTTGGGTTACGCTCTGTGGAAGCGGCTCTTCGGCGGCGACCCCTCGATCGTCGGCAAGTCTGTTCAATTGAACCAGGAGTCGTATCAGGTCGTCGGTGTCATGGGACGCACGTTCACATGGCCGGACCGGGCTGATCTCTGGACGCCGATCGGTCTCGCGCCATCAGAGTTCGCCGCGGGCAACAGGTTCAACGAAAGCTACATGGCGTTCGCCGCCATGAAGCCAGGAGTCAAGTTTTCACAGGCAAGCGCGCTCGCGCAATTAATCACGCGGCAGGACATCGAGCACGATCGCAACGGGGCGTATGCCAGAGATGCGGGCTGGGGTATCTTCATCATGCCGCTGACGGAATTCGTCTTTGGCGACCTGCGCGCGCCGCTCTTCATTCTGCTGGGTGCGGTGGCCTTCGTGCTTCTCATCGCATGCTCGAATATCGCCGGCCTTACGCTGGCCAAGGCCACCTCGCGCGCGCGGGAATTCGCCATCCGGGCGGCCTTGGGCGCGGGCCGGTGGAAACTGATCCGCCAGGCGCTGGCCGAGAGCCTGCTGCTCGCGGGCGTCGCGGTGTTGCTCGCTCTGGCGGTGGCTTCGCTGGGTATCAAGGCTCTGTTGGCAATCGCTCCACAGGACATGGTCCAGGGCCTGAGTATTCGCATGGACGTCTACGTCCTTCTGTTCACGATCGGCGTCGGGGTGCTGGCCGGCGTGATTTCGGGAGTGGCTCCCGCCTGGTTCGCGTCCCGCACCGATCCCCAGGCTACTCTGAAGGAAGGCGGTTGGTCGGACGTGGCCAGTCCCGGGCGTCGACGCTTGCGGGGCGCACTGGTCTCGGGCGAACTGGCCCTGGCGCTCGTTTTACTGGTGGGCACCGGCGTCTTCCTGAAGAGCCTCTCCCGAACCGAACAAGTGAATCCCGGGTTTGAGCCGCACGGCGTAATGACCGGCGCCCTGGCTCTTCCCGCAAGCGAATACAAGGCGCAAGACAAACAGAGCGCCTTTTTCCGCGCTGTCCTGGACCGTTTGTCCTCGAGTCCCGGCGTTTCTTCCGCGGCCCTGGCCGTTCCTCTGCCGTTCAGCGGCGGGAACTGGGGAGGATCGTTCGAAATCGAAGGACGCCTGCCAGGTCCCGGTGACCCCGGGCCGCACGCTAATCAGCGTTACGTGACCGCCGGCTATTTCGCCACTATGGGGATTCCGCTGCGCGAAGGCCGCTATTTCACGGACGACGACCGCAAGGGGACCGAGCTCGTAGCGCTCATTGACGACAATCTGGCGCGGCAATACTGGCCGGGTCAGAATCCCGTCGGGCAGCGCGTCCGCCGAGGTCACCAGGCTCCGTGGGAAACTATCGTGGGCGTGGTGGCGCACGTCAAACACAGTGCGCTGGTCGGTGATTCGGACAAAGGTGTGTTTTACCACCCCCTGCTTCAGACGCCGAGCCCGTACCTGTTTGTGGTCGCGAAGACGCCGGGCAACGCTGCCAGTCTCGCGGGCCCCATACGTGAAGCCGTTCGTTCTGTAGACAGTGGCCAGCCGGTTCATGAGCTCAAAACGATGGACCAGCGCATCGCAGAGTCCCTCGGTCCGCGGCGCTTTGCAGTTACGCTGCTCGGGATATTCGCCGGACTGTCGTTGCTTATGGCGGGGCTCGGACTTTACGCGCTGGTCAGCTACACCGTCGCGCAGCGCACGCACGAAATCGGCATCCGCATGTCGCTTGGTGCGCAGCGGGACGAGGTGCTGGCGCTCGTGATCGGCTACGCCATGAAGCTGGCCGGGCTCGGCGTCGCGCTTGGCGCGGTGGTCGCCTTTGCTCTGGCGCGTTTCCTGTCGAGTCAGCTCTTTGGAGTGGGCGCCTTTGATGCCGGGACGTTCGGCTTGATGGGGCTCGGCCTTGCCCTGACCGCCGTTGCAGCCAGCTACGTTCCGGCCCGGCGAGCCACGAGAGTCGACCCGATGCTGGCACTGAGGTACGAGTGATGCTGCATGAATCGTCAATCGGCGATTCCTCCGGCTCGGAGTCGCGCCAATGAAAGCACTGATCGCGGACCTTCGTTTCGGAATCCGGGTATTACGCAAGAGTCCTGCCTTCACGGCTGTGGCCGTGTTGACGCTTGCGCTCGGCATCGGAGCGAACAGCGCCATCTTCAGCGTGATTGACGCCGTGCTGCTCAATCGGATGCCATATCCGGATGCAAACAAGCTGGTTATGGTCTGGGAGCAGAATCCGGGACGCGGCTGGTTCCGCAATGTGGTTTCGGCCGCTAATTTCCTGGACTGGAAAAAGCAGAACCACGTGTTCACCCGGCTGGCTGCCATCGATGAGGCGAGCTGCGACTTGAGCGGGTCCGGCGAGCCGATGGAAGTGCATTTCGAGCAGGTCTCCGCCGATTTCTTTTCCGTGCTCGGCGTCCACGCCGCGGTCGGGCGCACGTTTACTCCGGAAGAAGACCAGCCTAATGGGGCGCACGTGGTGGTGCTGAGCAACGAACTTTGGAAACAGGGGTATGCCGGCGATCCTGCGCAGGTGGGCCGCACCATCAGCATCAACCACGCGCCTTATACCGTGATCGGCGTGATGCCGCCAGGGTTTTATTTTCCTCCCTGGGGCGACAGGGCCAGGCTGTGGACGGCGGGGCTCGATCTCCGCCAGCCTGGCCGCACCTGGCACGAATACACCTCGATCGCCCGCGTGAAACCGGGAGTCAGTTTCGAGCAGGCGCAGGCTGAAATGGATACCATCGGCCGCGCGCTCGAAAAGAAATATCCGGAGCAGAAAGGCTGGGGCGTGCAGCTTGTGGACCTGCACGAGCAGACGGTAGGCGATACGCGTCCTGCGCTGTTGGTGTTGCTCGGGGCGGTCGGCATGGTCCTGCTGATCGCCTGCGCGAACCTGGCCAACCTGCAGCTTGCACGCGTGGCCGCGCGTGAAAGAGAGATCGCCGTTCGCGCTGCTCTGGGCGCGGAACGCCGCCGCATTATCCGCCAGCTTCTGACCGAGAGTGCGCTGCTGGCGGTAACCGGCGGCGCGCTCGGTCTCCTGTTGGCGAACTGGGGCATGAAGTTCCTGGTGATGCTGGCTCCGCAAGACACTCCCGGACTCAACCAGGCCGGTGTGAACCCCGGAGTGTTGGCTTTCACGCTGATACTGTCGCTCGTGACCGGAATCGCATTCGGTTTTGCGCCGGCGCTCGGCGCATCCAAGGTGGACTTGAATCAATCGCTTCGGGAAACCAGTCGGAGCACAACTCCGGACGCGCGCAGCAACCGATTGCGCGGGCTCCTTGTAAGCGCGGAATTCGCTCTCGCCTTCGTGCTGCTTGTAGGCGCCGGACTCCTGCTCAGGAGCTTTGCGGCGCTGAATCACGTCGATCTCGGCTTCGATCCTCACAACGTGTTGACCATGCGAATCGCGTTGCTCGGGCCGGCGTATCAGGAACACAATCACGAGCGGCCCCAGCAAACGGAGTTCTTCCGCCAATTGCTGCAGAGGGTGGACTCGCTGCCCGGCGTGATTTCGGCGGCCGCGATTGACGGCAGCGGTCTTCCGCCCGATGGCGGCAATGGCGACAGCTTCTTGATCGCCGGCCGCCCCACTCCGCCGCCAAGCGAGTACCCCGACGCGATTTACCGGGTGATAAGCCCCGACTATTTTCGGACTATGGGCATATCGCTGCTGAAGGGCCGGGTTTTCACCGAAGCGGACAGCCAGAACGCGCCCCCGGTCGCGATTATCAACGAGAGGCTGGCCCGGGACTACTGGCCGGGCCGTGACCCGATCGGCGGCCAACTCACCTTTCCCGGTCTTGAAATTCCGGATCCTCGCGTCGCGGGGGAAAAGTACCGGCGGCCGTTTTCGATCGTAGGTGTGGTCAGGAGCGAAAGAAATCGGGGTCTGGAAACGGAACCGCACGAGGGCGTTTATCTATCGTACAGCCAGTATCCCACTTTCTACGCGCCGCGAATCCTTCTGGTGCGCGCGTCCGTTAATCCAACGTCGCTGCTGCCGGCCATCCGGCATGAAGTCGAACAACTTGATAAGGACCTTCCTATCTCTGAGGTCCAGACCATGGATCAGGTGGTCGCCGACGAGGAAGCGGGTCATCGCTTTCCCATGGTGCTGCTCGGACTCTTCGCCGGGCTGGCTCTCGCGCTTGCCGGGGTCGGCATTTACGGCGTGATGTCTTACTCCGTGAGCCAGCGGATGCACGAAATCGGCATCCGTCTGGCGCTAGGGGCTGAGCAGCATCACGTTCTCAAAGCGATAGTCAGTCGAGGGCTGCGCCTGGCAGTCTGGGGCATCGGTGTGGGCTTGGCGGGCGCTTTGGTTGTGGGAGAGACGATCCCTGCCCTTTCGCCGAGCGTCCCCTCGGGGGACCACCTCCTTTACGGTGTTCGAGCCACGGATCCGCTGATCCTGGCCGCGGTGTCTGTCGCGATGGGAGCTGTCGGAATGCTGGCGAGTTATATGCCTGCTCGCCGGGCAACGAGAATCGACCCCGTGGAGGCGCTGAGATACGAATAATTCGTTGACTCATTGAATCGATGGGTCAAAATTTTGCAGGCGCAAACCAGATGACACCCTTTATCACCGATCTTCGTTACGCGCTCAGGATGCTTGGCAAGAACGCGGGCTTCACGGCAGTAGCCGTGCTGACGCTGGCGCTCGGCATCGGCGCGAACACGATCATCTTCAGCGTCATCAATGGGCTGTACCTGCACCCTTCCGGGATCGCGGACCCGGACCACTTGTTCGCCATAAGGGTAAAGTACAACAAGCTGAACCTCAAGAGCCTCGTAGTCTCCGCGCCGGGTTTTAGGGACGTCCGCGACAGCAGGCAGATCTTCTCGTCCGCCGCCGCCGCGAACACTGAAAGCTTCAACTATCTCGCCCCGGAGGGTCCGAAGAGGCTGACGGTGTCGAAGGTGAGCTCGGAGTGGTTTGACGCCTTCGGGGCACGGCCGCGGCTCGGGCGGGTTTTTCGCGCGGAGGAGGACCGGCCTCACGCGAATCAGGTGGCACTGCTTTCTTACGATACTTGGGCGCATCTGTTCGGCGGCGATCCTTCGATCGTCGGTAGGACCATTCGGTTGAACCATGGTGACTATCGCGTGGTCGGCGTCATGGGGCCGGACTTTGACTGGCCTCGCCGGGCGCAACTCTGGATTCCGCTGGGCCTGGCCCCGGCTGATTTCGCCCCTGACCACTACTTCGATGAATCCGTGTTTGTCGTGGCTCGAAGCCGGCCAAACGTCTCACGGGCCCAGGCCGAAGCCTATCTCGGAGTGCTTACGCGGCGGCTGATCGGTGCCCATCCGGAAAGCACCTATCCCAAAGACTCGGGCTGGGCGATGTTCGCGATCCCGTTCAGCGAATACACCTCCGGCGACTTGCGGACCCCGATGCTCATCCTGGTGGTCGCCGTGGGCTTCGTGCTGCTGATCGCGTGCTCGAACATCGGAGGGCTGCTCCTCGCCAGGGCTTCGACTCGTGCCAGGGAATTTGCCGTTCGCGTTGCCCTGGGCGCCCGGAAGCGGGACCTGCTGCGCCAGGCGCTGGCGGAGACTTTCTTGCTCACGGCCTTGGGGGCGATCGCCGGTGTCGCGGCGGCTTACGGCGGCCGCGGCATCCTGCTCAAGGGGACCCTGGGGAGTCTGTCCTCCCGCCTGGCGGCCCCTGTGGACGGGCACGTGCTCCTGTTCGCCATGGCGTTGATGCTTCTGACCGGACTGTTTCTCGGGTTGATGCCCGTCGGTGAAGTCTCGGGGGATTCGCACTACGGCATCCTGAAGGATGAGGCCCGATCGATTACCTCCAATCGGAGTCGCCTGCGGATTCGAGAATCGCTGGTGGTGGGGCAAGTGGCGCTGTCGTTGGTCCTGCTGGTCGGTGCCGGTCTGCTCCTCAAGAGCCTGGCGCGCATGGCAAGGGTCGAGGCGGGATTCGATACTCGCGGAGTGGCGACCGCCACGGTACAGCTCCCGGAAAACCAATACGACAACCAGGAGAAGCAGGCGGCGTTCTACCACGCCGTCGATGAAAAACTGGCATCGCTCCCCGGAGTTTCCTCGGCCGGCCTGGGGGTCGCCCTGCCGTTCACAGGATTTACTCCCGCTTCGTCCTTCTCTATCGAGGGCCGCCCGTCGGGTCCGGGCGATCCGGGGCCGCACAGCGGGCTCAACTGGGTCACGCCGGGATATTTCGAGGCCCTGCACATTCCCTTACAGAGAGGACGATATTTCAGTGATCAGGACGGTCTGGATACTGAGCCCGTGGTGGTCATTGACGAGGGCCTCGCACGCCAATACTGGCCAAACCAGGACCCGGTCGGACAGCATCTCCGGAGAAGCCCGGGTTCGCCCTGGGCGACGATCGTGGGCGTGGTCGGCCACGTGATGCAGTCATCCTTGGTCGGCGACTCCGGTAAAGGGGAGTGCTACTACCCCATGCTCCAGCAGCCGCTTTCTCAGGCATTCATCGTCGTCAAAACGAAGGCAAACGCCGAACAACTGGCCAGTGCGATTCAGGCGTCCGTAGCCGCAGTGGATCCGGCGCAGCCGGTGGCGGATTTCAAAGCGTTGGACCAATACGTTTCAGGGTCGCTCAGCCCGCAGCGGATCGTCGTCTCCCTTCTCGAGGTTTTTGCCGGCTTGGCCCTGTTTCTGGCGTCCCTCGGCCTTTACGGCGTGATCAGTTACAACACCACACGGCGCACGCAGGAGATCGGCATTCGCATGGCGCTCGGCGCACGGCGCGGGCGGGTTTGGGGCATGGTGATTTATCAGGGTATGCGTCTGACCCTGGCCGGCACGTTGGCAGGGGCCCTGGCGGCGTCTTTGCTGACTCGCCTGCTTAGGGGCCAACTCTTTGAGGTCGGCGCCTTTGATCTTTCGACTTTCGGCTTAACCTGCTTGATCCTGTACAGTGTTGCCCTGGCCGCCTGCTTCATTCCCGCGTGGCGCGCGAGCAAGGTGGATCCGATGGTGGCGCTGAGATCCGAGTGAAACGATTGATTCAAGACTCATTGAATCCATGGGTCATTTCCGATTTGGCATGCGTATGACTAGTGTGACGGCCGATTTCCGCTACGCAATCCGAATGCTCCGCCGCAATCCGGGTTTTGCAGCGGTGGCGATTGCGACGCTCGCGCTCGGAATCGGGGCGAATACCGCGATCTTCAGCGTGGTGAACGCGGTGATCCTCCGGCCGCTGCCCTACCCGCACCCGGATGAGATGGTTCAGGTGAACCTGGTCTGGAAGGGCGGAAACGTCAACGACTCTCTAACAGCGCCTGAGTTCGAATTCTATCGTGACCACGCCGGCGCGTTTCAGGCGATCGCTGGGTTCCGGGGCGGCCCGGATCTCGAAATCAAGCGGGCCGGCACTTCTGAGTGGGTCAAGTCTCTCCGCGTGACCGATGGCTTCTTCCAGACGCTCGGCGTCAGTCCCGCCATGGGTCGGGGCATTCGGCGCGATGAAACCCGGCCCGGAAGCGCCCAAGCCGCGGTCTTGAGCGATTCGCTGTGGCGAAAGGCATTCGGCGCGGACCCGACAGTGATAGGCCGCCAGGTCGCGATGGGTGATGGCAGCTACATGGTGGTGGGCATCGCGCCGCCCGGTCTAACGTTTGTTGCGCAGCCGGCGGATGTCTTCCTCTGTTTGCAGCTTGGCCGCGCCATCGAGGACACCGGGATGAACACGAGCGTCATCGGCCGGCTCAAGCCTCGAACGAGCCTGGCCGAAGCGCAGGCGAATATGGGCCTGGTATTCGCACAGGCCCGGCAGCAGGGCTCCACCCAATCGGGCGAGCAGGGCGTACAATTGGTGAACTATCAAAGGTGGCTGCTGGGCGACCTTCGACTGAGCCTGCTGATGCTGTTCGGATCTGTCGCCCTTCTCCTGTTGATCGCCTGCGCCAATGTCGCAAGCCTTATCCTGGCGCGGACGAACGTCCGGCGACGCGAGATCTCGATTCGACTGGCCATGGGTGCCGAACGCCTGCAGTTGCTGCGGCAGTTTCTGGCTGAAAGTCTGCTGATCGCGCTGCTTGGGGGGGCGACCGGACTCCTGACGGCCGCTTGGGCCTTAAAAGTCCTGGTTTCCTCGATCCCCTGGGACATTCCTTCGGCCAGTCATATTGGCCTCGACGGCCGTGTGCTGGCTTTCACTCTCCTGGTGGCGCTCGGTACCAGCCTCGTCCTCGGCTTCACATCGTACCGCCAGACCTCCAGGCTGGACTTGAACGCGTCACTCAAGGAAGGCGGCAGGCAAGCCGGGCGTAGCGCGGCCCGCAGCCTCACCCGCAAGGCGCTCGTGGTCGGCGAGGTTGCTCTTTCCCTGATGCTGCTCGTCGGTGCCGGTCTCCTGATCGGAAGCCTGTACCATCTGCATCAGCAGAAATTAGGCTTCGACCCCGGGCACGTGTACACTATGACCACACCGTTCGCACCGCAAGCGGGGGGCATCGCCGGCCAGGCGTGGAACTTCGAGCAACAGGTCCTGGAACGCATCAAGGTGCTACCGGGAGTGACATCTGCGGCTGTGATCAGCAAGCTGCCGTTGACCGGTCCGGCCAATCTCCCGACCGAGCACGAAGGGCATCCGAAGGATAGCATCGGGGGCATGGAATATCGTGCCATCAGCCCCGAATACTTCCAGACCATGCGTCTCCCCATTGTGCAAGGCCGGGGGTTTCAAGAGTCCGACACCGGATCTTCGATGCCGGTGGCCATCGTAAGTGAAACGGTGGCGCGGGCCTGGTGGCATGGAAAGAACCCGATCGGAGATCACATCGTCGTCGGCGAATACGAGGACCGGCAATTCCCCGAGGTTCTTGAGCCGCCACGCGAGGTGGTCGGAGTGGTGCCAGACGTGAAGAACCTGGCGATTGACGAACTCGAGCCCACCACGATCTATGTGCCGGCCTCCCAGCTCTTCAAGCCCCTTTTCGGTTCTACAGGCTGGGTGGTTCGCACAAGCGGGAAGGCTGACGTCGGTAGAGCGATGCGTGGGGCTGTGCTCGCTGCAAATCCCGATCAGCGAGTGCTAGACCTTCAGCCGATGTCGGATATCGTCGCCCAATCCGTGGCGCACCCAAGCTTCAACGCCCTCCTGATGGCGATATTCGCGGCACTCGCGCTGGCGCTGACTTCGGTGGGAATTTACGGCATGCTTAGTTTTCACGTCGAGCGGCGCACGCAGGAAATCGGTGTTCGCGTGGCCCTGGGCGCCAAGCGAGCCAACGTGCTCTTCATGGTGGTGGGGGAAGGGGTGTTCCTGGCGGTGGTCGGCATTGGCATTGGCCTCGGGGGCGCACTGGCCCTTAGCCGGGTCCTGTCGAGCCTGCTCTCGGGCATCCAGGCGACTGACCCGGCAGTCTATGCCCTGGTGTCGGCGACGCTGCTCGCAGTCGCATTGTTTGCGAGTTTTATCCCGGCCCGGCGGGCAGCAAACGTGGATCCATTGGTGGCACTGAGATATGAATGACGACGCAGAGCGGTCAGCCCACAAAGAACATCGCCTGAGGATTGATCGCTGACGGCTGATTGACGCATTTTTCCAAAAACCGAGCAGCTTGAGAACCGAGACAGGCTGCGCAAAGGAGCAGACATGAGTGAAAACGGGGAAGCATTGATTCGCCTGGAGGGTGTGACCAAGGTCTTCTTCACCGACGAGGTGGAGACGCACGCACTCGCCGGCGTTCATCTGGAGATTCAGAAGGGAGAATACGTCTCGATCGCCGGACCCTCGGGCTGCGGCAAATCGACCCTGCTCTCCATTCTGGGACTCCTCGACTCGCCGAGCGACGGCAAGTACTGGTTGAACGCTACGCCGGTGGAGAACCTTGACATGGGAGATCGGGCTCGCATTCGCAACCGCGAAGTGGGCTTCATCTTCCAGAGTTTTAACCTGATCGGCGACCTCAACGTTTATGAAAACGTCGAACTGCCGCTCACTTATCGCGGTATGCCTTCGGCGGAGCGCAAGCAGCGGGTGATCGAGGCCCTGGAGCGCGTCGGGATGTCGCATCGCATCAAGCATTACCCCTCGCAACTCTCGGGCGGCCAGCAGCAGCGGGTGGCTGTGGCGCGCGCCCTCGTAGGTTCGCCCTCCATCCTGCTCGCTGACGAGCCCACCGGCAACCTGGACTCGAAAAACGGCGACGCGGTGATGGAGCTGCTGCGCGACCTGCACCGCTCGGGCGCCACCATCTGCATGGTGACGCACGATCCGCGCTTCGCTCGTTACGCCCAGCGCACCGTGAACTTGTTCGACGGACGCGTGGTGGAAGAAAGCGAAGCGGAGATGCAAGGGGCCGCGGGCTCGAACTAAGGGAACGGTTCGGCGGATTACGGTATTCGGCTCTCCGTTTCCAGTCTCGCCCGGCGCGCACCGCCGGGACGGCTGGACGCGTCCGTTTGATGGCCAAGGAGGTGCCCGATGGAAGGTCTGGTTCAGGATTTCCGGTATGGTCTGCGCATGCTGGCTCGAAGGCCCGGGCTGTCCGTGGTGGTGTTGGCCACGCTGGCCCTCGCGATCGGCGCCACCACCGCGATCTTCAGCGTGGTGTACGGCGTGATGCTGCGCAGCCTGCCCTATCCCAAACCTGACCAGCTCGTCAGCATCTCGGAGGTCGCGGCGGACGGCCACCTGATGGGTTTCACCGATCCCAACTTCCGCGACCTGCGGGCGACCAATCACACGCTGTCGGGCATGGCGCTGGCTAAGGGCTGGCCGACGACCGTTTCGGGCACGGCCGGAGCTGCCCGCGTCACGACAGCCTTGGTCTCCGGCAGTTTCCTGGACGTCATGGAAGTCCGGCCCACCGTCGGCCGCGGCTTTTCCGCGGACGAACTGCGCGAAGGCGGCAGGCCGGCCGCGCTGGTCAGCTACGGTTATTGGCGCCAGCACTTGGGCGGCTCGACCGACCTCGCGTCGCTCAAACTCACCGCCGATGGGTACACGTTCACGGTCGTGGGTGTTTTGCCGCCCGGTTTCAATTATCCGGACCACGCCGACATCTGGGTGCCCGCGGAGCTTTTTGGCGAGCAGAGCCCGAGCCGCACCTCGCACAACTGGTCGGCGGCGGTCGGCAGACTACGCGACGGCGCCAATCTGGCTCAGGCGCGCGCGGATATTTCCCTGCTGGCGCGTCAACTGCACCAGCAGTACAAGCCTACGATCGACATGACGGACGCGAACGTGTCGTCGCTGCGCTCTGCGCTGACCGCCAGCGTCCGGCCCGCCCTGCTGATTCTCCTGGGCGCCGTCGGCTTCCTGCTCCTGGTCGGCTGCGCCAATGTGGCGAACCTGCTGATGGCTCGGGCGGCGGAACGTGAGCGCGAGTTGGCTGTTCGTGCCTCTCTCGGCGCCGGCCGCAATCGGCTGGTGCGGCAGTTCCTGGCCGAATCGTTGCTGCTCTCACTCGCCGGCGGCGCTTTGGGCGTACTTCTGGCCCTCTGGGGTGTGGATGCTCTCCTCGCCATGGCTCCGCCCAACCTGCCGCGCCTCGATGAAGTCTCGGTGAACCTCCCGGTGCTGGCGTTCGCGCTTGGAATCTCGATCCTCATCGCAGTCGGACTTGCCACCGCGACGGCGTATCGCGCAACCGCCGTCGATCCCCAGGCCGCGCTCGCGAAAGGCAGCCGGGGCGCCGCGGGATCGCTGATCTCGCAGCGGCTGGCTCGTACTCTGGTCGGCGTCCAGATGGCTGTCACGCTGGTCCTGCTGGCCGGAGCCGGGCTGCTCGGCCGCAGTCTGCTGCGCGTGCTCTCGGTTGATCCGGGCTTCCGCACGTCGGGGATCGTCAGCATGGAACTCGAGGTGCCGCAGTCGGCCGCTTCTTCAAATCCCGTCGCGGCCGCCGCCGACACGCGGCCGGCCCAATTTGTGGGAAATCTCTTCGATCGACTCCGCGCCATCCCGGGCATCCAGGATGTTGGCGGGGTCTCGAACCTGCCCCTCGCCGAGGGCGGAGATTGCGCTGTCGGCAAGTTTCTGCTGCTCGACCGCCAGCCCGACTTCGATCCTACCAAGCCGGAAGACGGTGCGCGCGTCGAGCACTTGTGGGTCACCGCCCCGGGCGGCGAGGCGGATTACTGCGTATCGAGTCAGGGCTACTTCAAGGCGCTCGCGATTCCTCTGTTGTCGGGGCGCCTGTTCAACGAAGCCGACACATCTCAGGCGCCTGAAGTGGCCGTGATCAGCCAATCGCTGGCGCGTTCCACCTGGCCGCATCAAAACCCCATCGGCCACACCATCGAGTTCGGCAACATGGACGGCGATTTCCGGCTGCTGACCGTGGTCGGCGTAGTTGGGGACGCCCACTATCGCAGCCTGGAGACTCCCCCCGAACCAATTGTCTACGTGGATTACCGGCAGCGCTTGCGCGGCGGACGCGATTTCACGGTCGTGATGCGTGGGGATTCCGGTCCGCAGGCCGTACTGGCCAGCGCGCGCACGGTGGTGCACGATTTCGCGCCCGAGGTCTCACCGCGCTTCACGAGCTTCGAGGACGTGTTCTCCGCCTCGCTCGACACGCGCCGCTTCAGCCTGACGCTGTTCGGCGTGTTTGCCGGCGCGGCGCTGCTCCTGGCGGCCGTCGGCATCTACGGCGTGATGGCCTACTGGGTATCGCGCCGCACGCGTGAGATCGGCGTGCGCATGGCGCTCGGCGCGCAGCCGGGCAACGTCCTGGCTCTCGTGATCGGCAGCGCTTCCCGGACGATTGCGGTGGGCGTGGCGGTCGGACTGGCGGGCGCTTTCATGCTGACACGCTTCATGGAGTCCATGCTCTTCGGCGTGAGCGCCGCTGATCCCCTGACCTTCGCGGGCGTGGCGCTGCTGTTGGCTGCCATCGCCGCACTGGCCACCTATCTTCCGGCGCGCCGGGCCGCCAGGGTGGACCCAATGGTGGCACTGAGGTATGAGTAAGAGTTGCGTTCAAAAGGAAGGAACCTGAGGCTAATCGACAAATGATTCGACTGCTGAATATCGAAAAGTCCTACCCCGTAGGGGCGGGGCGTTATTACGTGCTTCGCCGCATCGGCCTGGACATCAAAGAAGGCGATTTTCTGACGATCATGGGACCGTCGGGCGCCGGCAAATCAACCCTGCTGAGCATCCTCGGCCTGCTCGACGGAGCCTGGACCGGGGAATACTTCTTCCTCGACAGCCCGATCCACAAAATGAACGTCAAGCAGCGCGCCGAGGTCAACAAGAAGTACATCGGTTTCGTCTTCCAGCAATATCACCTGCTCGACAACCTGACCGTCGCGGAGAACCTGGACATTCCCCTCTCTTACCGCAACGTCAAAGGGTCCGAGCGTCAGGCCATCGTGGCAGATGCCCTGGACCGTTTCCACATCGTCGGCAAGAAAGACCTGTACCCGAGCCAGCTCTCGGGAGGCCAGCAACAGCTTGTGGCGGTTGCGCGCGCGGTCATCGCGAATCCCAAACTGATTCTGGCCGACGAGCCCACCGGCAATCTGCATTCGAGCCAGGGCAAAGAGATCATGGACCTGTTCAAGCGTTTGAACGAGGAGGGTACCACCATCGTTCAGGTGACTCATAACGAGAATTGGGCCGCATACGGTCACAAGATCATCAAGTTGGTGGACGGGTGGATCAGTTGAATTGACGTCAAATGAGCCAGTGAATCAATGCCTCAATGAGGCAGTTCTGAAACGGCGGACTAGATCAATGAGCACCATGATTAACGACCTTCGATACGGCCTTCGAATGCTGGCGAAGCATCCCGGATTCACCGCGGTCGCCGTACTCACGCTGGCGCTCGGGATCGGCGCCAACACGGCGATTTTCAGCGTGGTGAATGCGGTCATCCTGCGTCCGCTGCCGTATCCGGACTCATCCCGCATCGTGACGATCTGGGTCACGGAGCCGAGCGGTCCGGGCAATCTCTACCCCGACACCGGCCCCGACTATGTGGACTGGAAGGCGCAGAACCAGGTGTTTAGCACTATGGGCGGCGTCTTCGTCACGGGTGCAGCGCTGACCGGAACCTCGGAACCTCTGCAAATTCAGGGCTTCGAAGTTTCGCCCGAAATCATGGACCTCTTGGGCGCGAGGCCGCTCCTCGGCCGCAACTTCAGCGCCGATGAGACGACGTCCGGGCACGACAACGTCGTCATGCTCAGCTACGGCCTATGGCAACGCGCCTTCGGAGGACAAGCCGACATTCTGGGGAGCAAAATCACGCTCGACGGCCGGCCGTACACGGTGACGGGCGTCATGCCCGGCGATTTTCAATTCCCGCACATCTGGGGTAACAAGCCCGAGTACTGGATACCCCTCAACCTGCAGGGCGCGGAGTGGCGCAAGGGCCGGGGCAATCACTGGCTGTGGGTGCTGGCGCGGATGAAACCGGGAGTCTCACTCGAGCGCGCTGGCGCGGACATGAAAGCCCTCTCAGCGCGCATCACGCAGCAGTACCCGGTCACCAACACCGGAGTCGAGGCCAAAGTAGTAGGACTGCAGGCCCGGCTCACCGAACAGGTACGTCCGGCGCTCTGGATGCTGTTCGCGACCGTCGGATTCCTGATGTTGATCGCATCCGTCAATGTGGCCAACCTGCTCCTCGCCAAGGCCGTGAGCCGCCAGCGGGAAATCGCCATTCGCATGGCGGTGGGTTCCGGCAGGGGGCGCGTGGTCCGTCAATTGATCACCGAGAGCGTCCTGCTGTTTCTCGTGGGAGGCGCGGCGGGCCTCATTGTAGGCTCGGCGGCCATGCGCCTGCTGTTGCACTACGCTCCCCTCGGCTATGTGCCGGAGATCGTCTCCGTGCACCTCGACGGATACGTCTTCCTGGCGACCTTCGTCGTGGCCCTGGTCCTCGGCACGGCGGCCGGCCTGATTCCGGCGCTTCACGCTTCCCGGAAGGACGTGCAAGACTGCCTGAAGGAAGGCAACCAGACCGTGGCCGCGGCGCGCAGCCTTTCACGCAGCCTGCTGACCGCCGGCGAAATCGCGCTGGCGCTGATGATGGTGATCGCAGCCGGCCTGGCAATTCGAAGCATGGTCAAGCTGCTCGGCGTGAAAGGGGGGTTCGATGCCCGTAATGTCCTGACCGCGCGGATATCCCTCCCGGACTCGAGGTATTCGAGCCCCGAATGCCAGAAGATTCAAGGCGATTGCGCGGCGGACCGTTACGCGGCGTTCTACCAGCAGCTTCAGGACCGCTTGAACACGCTGCCCGGAGTTGACTCCGCTTCCTTTACGAGCAAGCTACCCCTGAATGGCGGAAGCAACGGCGTGATCGTTATCGAAGGACAAGCTCCCCCCAAGGATATGTGGTCCAGCCCCCTGGTGGAGTGGTCCACAGTCATGCCGGGCTATTTTCACACCGCCCGAATTCCGCTGCTTCGGGGACGAGATTTCACCGCTCACGATGATCAAGCGGCGCCCAAAGTAGCCGTCATCAACCGGACCATGGCGGACAAGTTCTGGCCCAACCAGGACCCTCTCGGGAAGCATTTTGCCCATAACGAAGAACATCCGAAGTGGATCACCGTGGTGGGCGTGGTCGGTGACGTTCTGCAGTATGGGCTCGATCAGACCAAGACAGCTCCGGAAGCCTATTTCCCGGAGTACCAGGGCCAGAGCTCCTCCATGTCCGTGTTGGTGCGCGCTTCCGGCAACCCGCTCGATCAGCTTGCGGCCCTGCGCGCCGCCGTCCGCGAGCTTGACTCCCAGCTTCCGGTGGACAATCCGCGCGAGCTCGCCGAGGTCGTCACGGAATCGTCGTCGCAACAGCGCTTCCTGGCGTTGTTGCTGGGCTTGTTCGCCGGACTCGCGCTGGTGCTGGCGGCGGTCGGCATTTACGGCGTGATCGCGTACTCGGTGGCGCAGCGGACGCACGAGTTGGGAATCCGTATTGCGCTTGGAGCGGGCAGGAGCGAGCTGCTGCGCCTGGTTCTCGGCGAGGGATTGCGACTGGCGCTGGCAGGCGTGGCCGTGGGACTCGCCGCCGCCTGGGGTCTGAGCCGTTTCCTGGCCAGCCTGCTCTATGGCGTCCACGCTACCGATCCGCTGACCTTCACGGCCGTTCCGTTGGTTCTGCTCGCGGTGGCTTTGCTTGCCTGTTACATCCCGGCGCTGCGGGCAACGAAGGTGGATCCGATAGAAGCGCTGCGATATGAGTGAGGAAATTGATTCGTTGACTCATCGAATCAAAAAGTCCATTGGCGGTTACAGGTGCGATCGATGGCCACTCTGACTTCGGACCTCCGTTACGGAATCAGGATGCTGCGGCGCAACCCCGGCTTCGCCGCCGTGGCCGTGCTCACCCTCGCGCTCGGCATCGGGGCCAACACCGCCATGTTCACCGTCATTGATGCGGTGCTCCTGCGGCCGCTCCCCTTCCCGCAAGCCGATCGGATGATGGCCGTGAACACCGGCGCCGCCCACGGCAACCTGCAGACGACATCGTGGCCGAACTACCTCGATGTGCGCGACCAGAGCCGTTTGCTCGAAGATGTCGCCGGTTACTTCGAGGATCTGGGGGTGGTGAAGACGGCCAAGGGAAGTCAGGACGTGACCTCCCTCAAGGTGACGGCGAGCCTTCTTGACCTGCTGGGCGTGCGTCCCGAATTGGGCCGCCCCATCCTTCCTTCGGACAACCGGCCCGGCGCGCCACGCGTGGTGATGCTCAGCGATGGACTCTGGCGCCAGGACTTCGGTGCTGATCCGCGTGTGCTGGGCACCGAGATTCGGGTGGGCGACGTGCCGCACACCGTCGTTGGCGTCATGCCCCCCGGCGTGCCCTTTCCCCAGAACGAAGCGGACGCAGCCTCCGGAGTGTGGCTGGCCTTCAACCCCGCTCCGGACGAGTTGACCGATCGCAGCTCCGGCTTCCTCTACATCGTGGGCCGCCTGAAGCCAGGGGCAAGCCGTGCCGCCGCTCAGTCCGAACTCAACGCCATTGCGCAACGGATTCGGCAGAAAGACCCCGAAAGCGCGGCCAAGCTCGGCCTTACCCTGGTACCGTATCGCGATGTCGTCACCGCCTCGGCGCGTCCGGTGTTGCTGGCGCTCGGCGGCGCTCTTCTGCTAGTGCTGCTCGTCGCCTGCGTCAACGTTGCCAATCTGCTGCTCGCCCGGTGCCTGGCGCGCCGGCAGGAACTGGCCGTGCGGGCGGCGCTCGGCGCAAGCCATGGCCGCCTGATGCGCCAGATGATGTCCGAAGGTGCACTGCTGTCGATCGCGGGAGCGCTCGCCGGTCTGGAGGTCGCCTGGCTGATTCTTCAAGCCGCGCGACACCTGCCCGCGGGGCTCGTGCCGCGGGCGGAGGAAATACATCTCCGCCTGCCCGTGTTTCTGGCGCTCGTGGGGTTCGCCACCGTGGCGACGATTCTCTCGTCGCTCGCGCCGGCGCTCGTCGCGATGCGGACCGACCCTGACGAGGTTCTGCGAGGTGCAGCCCGTGGATCGACGGCGGGCCGGAAGCGCTCGCGCCTGGCACGCTCGATGGTCACGGCCGAAGTCGCACTCTCGGTATTGCTGCTGGTGGCCAGCGGCCTGATGTTTCGCACGCTCTACAATCTGGAGAACGTCCACCTTGGTTTTGACCCCGCGCGCGTGACCAGCTTCATGGCGGTGCCGGCCAACTCGGCGGGATTCCTCACGGTCAATGGTGTTGCACCCAAAGAGTCGGTGGCAGCGCAAGTCTACGAACCGGTGCTCGGGCGGATTCGTCATCTGCCCGGGGTTATCGATGCAGCCGTGGTCAGCGCTCCTCCGTTTGCCCATTTCGACATGCATACCGACTTTGAGATCGTGGGGCAGGCCAAATCCAAGGAGTGGAGGGCGCAAAATCAGCCGCGAATCCGGGCGTATGGCGGCGATTACTGCCGCGTGCTGCATGAGCCCGTCGTCCGCGGCCGTGCGATCACCGACGACGACACGATGGCGGCGCCCTTCGTGGCGGTCATCAACGAGGCCTTCGCGCGCCGCTACTTTGCTGGTCAGGACCCCATCGGACACCAGATCAGCTTGGGCGGCAAAGAGACCGGCATGCTTCAGCCCTACACGATCGTGGGCGTCACAAACGATGCCGTGCAGGACAACCTCAGCGAATCGCCCGAGCCCGAACTGGACCTTTCGTTTCAACAGGTGCCGCCGACTTCGGACTACTACTCCGTGCTGGATGCGTTCGCCACGCACTACGTCGTGAAAACGCAGGGCTCGATCGACGTCGCCACTGAAGTCCGAAAGATCTTCCGCCAGGAAGCGCCGGACTATGCGCTTGACAACTTTCAGACACTGCCCGCCGCCCTCGACAAGGCCAGTTTCAACCAGCGGCTCGGCCTGTACCTGATCGGGTCCTTTGCGGCGGTGGCGCTGGTCATGGTACTCGCCGGACTGTATGGCGTGCTGTCCCAGCTCGTGACCCAGCGCCGGCGCGAGATCGGCGTCCGGATGGCGCTCGGCGCTACGCGGGCGTCAATCCTGCGGATGATTCTGCGGCAGGGCGGAGCGCTCATCGTGAGCGGCCTCGCCGTGGGCTTGCTCGCGTCGGTTGCCGGCGGACGCCTGATCGGCGGATTCCTGTTCGGCGTCAGGCCCACAGACCTTTGGACGTACCTCGCGGTGATCCTGGTGCTTGCGGCCGCCGGTCTGGGTTCAGCGATGCTCCCGGCCCGTAAGGCGGCCAAAGTCGATCCGATGGAGGCGCTGCGATGCGAGTGAAGAAGTCGGGTGATCCTGAGTTCAGTACCAACACCGCGAGCACAAGAGCCGTCACGCGAAGCCGGCGTTCTGCGATAATTGATATACGAGGGTAGACTTCTGGCCGTCATTACAGGCAAAGACATCCAAAGCGGGCCTGCGGGCCCGGCGCCCGTCGCGCCTCCGGGCAGAAAGGATTCCGCCCGGGCGCGCATCCTCGTCGCCGATGACCAGCGCGACGTGCTCGAATCCTTGCGGCTGCTGCTCAAGACGGAAGGCTACCTGGTGGAGACCACCACGTCGCCGGCGGGCGTGCTGAGCGCGGTCAAGTCGGCGGACTTTGACTGCCTGCTGATGGATCTGAACTACGCCCGCGACACCACGTCCGGCGTGGAGGGGCTCGATCTGCTGAACCGCCTGCAGGCCCTCGACAGTTCCCTGCCCGTCGTGGTGATGACGGCGTGGGGCACGGTGGACGTGGCGGTCGAGGCGATGCGCCGCGGGGCTCGCGACTTCGTTCAGAAGCCGTGGGAGAACGCGCGCCTCGTGGCCATTATCTCCACCCAGGTGGAACTCAGCCGCGCCTTGCGCCGGGGCCAGCGCCTGGAGGCGGAGAACCAGCTCCTGCGCGGCAGCGACCTTCCCACGTTGATCGCCCAATCCGCGGCCATGCGTCCGGTGCTCGAGCGCGTGGCGCGTGTCGGGCCTTCGGAAGCGAACGTCCTGCTGACAGGGGAGCATGGAACCGGCAAGGAAGTGGTGGCCCGAACCCTGCACGGCCTGTCCGCGCGCACCGGAAAGGCCCTGGTGGCGGTGAACGTCGGCGGCCTTTCCGAGCATCTGTTCGAAAGCGAGCTTTTCGGACATGTCAAAGGCGCTTTCACCGATGCGCGCACCGATCGCGTGGGCCGGTTCGAGCTGGCCGACGGCGGCACTTTGTTCCTTGACGAGATCGGGAACCTGCCCATGACGCAGCAGGCCAAGCTCCTGCGCGTGCTCGAGACCGGCGAATTCGAACGCGTGGGATCCTCGAAGACCCGTCGCTCCGACGTGCGCATCCTTTCCGCCACCAACTCCAGCTTGAAGGAACTGGTGGCCCTGGGACGCTTTCGCGAAGACCTGTTCTTCCGGCTCAACACCGTGGAAATCCGCCTGCCGCCCCTGCGCGAGCGCCGCGAGGACATTGCCCTCCTCGCGATGCACTTTCTCGGCCAGCACGCGGCGCGGTATCACAAGCACATCACGGGCTTCACGGAGGCGGCGCTCAAGGCCCTGGTGGCTCATCCCTGGCCCGGCAACGTACGCGAGCTCGACCACACCGTCGAGCGGTCGGTGCTCATGGCCAACAACATCCAGATCGGGGCGTCGGACCTCGGTCTCGAGGCGCCGGCGCAAACCGCCGCCCGCCTGGAAGACATGAGCCTGGAAGACGTGGAACGCTTCCTGATTCAAAAGGCCCTGGAGCGCTTCGACGATAACGTGAGCCAGGCGGCGGCGGCGCTCGGACTGAGCCGCGGCGCGCTGTACCGGCGCCTCGAGCGCTACGGGCTGGCTCACGGCGAAGACACGGCGGACCGCGATGAACCCTGACGTCAGGCTGACGGCAGCCTGACGGAGACGATTCAGGTCCCAGGGGCAGATCGTGATTCGCCGTCCATTCTTCAAGCGTCATTGCTCCTGATTTTCCATGGGGCTCGATCCGGCATGGGACTCGATCCGGTCACCGACTTTCGCAGGATTTCAGGCTACGGCGGTCCCCGCGTGGGCCGCCCCGGCTCGCGGCTGAGCTTCGAGAGCCGGATTCTGCTCCTGACCCTGGCCGGCGGCGCCCCGGGCCTGGTGCTCGCCATCGGCCTGATGCTGAAGGCCCAGTTTTCCTCGCAGGCCGTCTGGACTCTCGGCGTGCTGCTCGGCTTGGTGTGGCTGGGCTTCGCGTTCAGCGTCCGCAATCACATCACGATCCCGTTGCAGACGCTCTCGAACGTCCTGTCGGCGTTGCGCGAGGGCGACTATTCCCTGCGCGCGCGCGGAACCCGCAAAGAGGACTCGCTGAGCCAGTTGGTGGCTGAAGCCAACGCCTTGGGCGAGACCCTGCGCAGCCAGCGCCTGGGCGCTCTCGAAGCCACAACGCTGCTCCGCAAGGTGATGGAAGAGATTGACGTCGGGGTCTTCACCTTCGACGGCGAGGGGCGGTTGCGCCTGGTCAATCGCGCCGGTGAGCGGCTGCTGGCCCAGCCCTCCGAGCGCGTGCTTGGGGCGTCCGCCGGCGAGCTTGGATTGGAAGATTGTCTTGAGGCGCCGTCGCCGAGCATCCTCTCGATGACGTTCCCCGGCGGCGGCAGCGGCGCCACGCGCTGGGGCGTCCATCGCAGCAACTTCCGCGAAGGCGGCCTGCGCCACAGCCTGCTGGTGCTCTCCGACATGAGCCGCGCGCTGCGCGACGAAGAGCTGAAGGCCTGGCAGCGCCTGGTGCGCGTGATCGGCCACGAGCTGAACAATTCCCTTGCGCCCATCAAGTCCGTCGCCGCCAGCCTCGAGAGCCTGCTGAATCGCGAGCCCCAGCCGCCCGACTGGCGCGACGACATGCGCGAGGGTCTGCGCATCATCGCGGGACGATCCGAGGCGCTGGCCCGCTTCATGGAGTCTTACGCGCGCCTGGCCCGCCTGCCCAAGCCGCGCCGGGCCGCGCTCGATATCGGCGCCTGGGTGAGGCGAGTGGCCAGCCTGGAAACCCGCATGAAAGTGGCGCTCGAACCGGGGCCGGATACCGTCGTGCAGGCCGACGGCGACCAACTCGATCAACTCCTCATCAACCTGCTGCGCAACGCCGTGGACGCCGCTCTTGAAACCGGAGGCGGCGTGACCGTCGGCTGGGGCCGCAATAATGCCCACCTGGATCTGTGGATCCGCGACGACGGCCTCGGGCTTTCGAACACCGCCAACCTCTTCGTTCCGTTCTTCACGACCAAGCAAGGCGGCTCAGGGATCGGGCTGGTATTGAGCCGCCAGATTGCCGAAGCGCACGGCGGCATGCTGACGCTCGCCAACCGCACCGATGGCGCGGGCTGCGAGGCCCGGCTGCGAATCCCGGTCGAGTAACCAGGCGCACTCCCCGAAAGCAAGCCAGAGCCGCGGATCCGGACTCCGGACGTCCGCCTGCTGCGTACTCTTGCTCGCCCGGCGTGCTCTCGCCGCGAGCCGCCAAATCTGGCTTCGTTTTTCGCATTCTTGCGCAGTCTGCCGCAGCAAGCGCGATTTTAAAGGAGTTAGCGGCCCGGAGGGCGGCGGAGTTTCGCTTCGTTTGGCTTCGTTTTGGCCTGTTCTTGAGGGCGTTTTGTTGATTTTGCAGGGCTTAGTGGCTTCGTTTTGTTAAATTTTAGATTCTTTTTTTTCGTCTTTTTTGCAGAAAACGGTTTTGAGGCCGGATCCGCCGGTATTTCTAGGCTATCGTAGTTGCCTACGGCGTGGTGCAGACCGAGCGCCCGCAGCAGCGAGGTGATCACGCGTTGCTTGCGGTCGATGGCCTGCCGCAGCCGTTCACCCTGCAGGCTCATGGCGCGATCTCTCTGGGTTGCCCCGAGACGGGCCCTGGACGCGGACTGCGGCATGCTGGCCTGGTCAAGATGAAGCGCGTAAGCGGCGAGCGCGTCGCGCTCCTCGAGCGCCAGTAGGTCAAGCAGCCCCTCGAACTGCTCTTCGCCGAGAGGCTCCCCGCCGTCTCCCGCTTTCATCAGGCGGTCGCACCGGATACAAATCGTCTGGGCGCGGTCGGAACTCGGGTTGAGATCGTTCCCATAAAGCATGCGCAGCATCGGACCGATGTCAAAGTCCCGGCGCGCCAGATGCTGCTCGAGCGCCTCCAGGCACTCGAGCTGTTTTTTCGCCCGGGCCGGAGAGTCCGGCATGCGCTGGAGGCCCTGCGCAAACAGTTCCTCGGCGGTGCCGGGGAGGTCGGCTTGCAGCGCGTGCAGCCGCCGGCGCCTCTCGATACTGTTCTGGCGCCAACCCTCCTCGAGTTGGGCGTCGCGAATGCCCTCCCAGGCTTCAAGCTCCAACTGCTCGCGCGCCAGACCTCGAAAATGGATCTCGAGGATCGCAGGCAGAGGCTCGTAGGGCCGGATGAGCTCGCGGTAGAGTTCCTCGGCGGCGCCGGGCTGCTGGCCGAGCGTCCGCGACTCCACCTCGCCCCAGAGGCGCGCGGAGTGGTGTTTGGCCGCGTTCCGGCTCGCGCGCCGCTTGCCATCCTCGGTACGGGGTCCGGTAGACTGTTGAGAGTTGGCGCGATTCGCCGCTGCTTTCGCAACCGATGTCGGACGGCGGCGGGCCGCGGACGGCGTGGCAACCGACGGCGTGGTGGACGCCTGCGGGGGCGCATCGGCCGCCCCGATGAACGCCGGGGTGGCGCATACATCGTCTTCCATGTATGCGTCACGACTCTCCCCCGAGGGTGCAGTGGCTACGACATAAGAAGCGATGTCGTCGCCGCCCTTGGTGCCGTCGATCCTGCCCTGTGCGGCCTCAGCGTGACTCCGCGCCGGGCCCGGCGCCTGCCCATCGTCTCCCGCGTGATTCTCCACCCGCTGGTTTTGATCAATAATGTCGATGCTTTTCATAGTGCCCTCACTGTTCCTCAGCTGGCCGAGGCGGCGCGATCGGCTGAGGTGGCGCGCCCGGTTGGGGCGGTGCGATCGGCCGGAGCGGTGCGATCGGTTGGAGCGGCGACCTCAGTCCCACGATCTCAGCAATCCGGTTGTAGACGGCCATCGCGTCCATGGGTTTCCCGGCGGCAGCCGATTCCTTGGCTAGCTCGGCGGCGCGAGCCACTTCCTCGAGGCGCGAGTCCAGTTCGCGGATCTTAAGCTCCGCACCTCGCGGCTCGGCCGCGGGATGCTGTGACTGGGCGACGAGGATTCCGCTGAGGAGGAACGCGCGGAGCATCTCGCCCGATTCGGAGTCGGGATTCTCGCGCGCCTCGTCGTATAAGCGGTCCCTTTGCTCCATGAGGTCACGGAGGCCAGGCTCGGACCGGCGCAATTGGCCCTGCCGGCGCGGCCGCGCCCTCTTGGTCTTCTTCGATCCTGCCTTTGACGCCGCCATGCTGTCCGCCTCCGTTGAACCGTCGAAATCGGCGCGCTGTTTCACCCAAGCGCGATGGTCCACCGTGAACCATAGCAGGTCGGAATTGGACGGTGGGTAGGAATGGGAAAGCAGAGACGCGATTTTAAAGGCTTATGTTACAGTCTGTTACGCTGTTGAAAAGTCGAAATCGGTAGCGCAGAGTCTCGCTTCCCAGAGACTCTGCGCTTCAAGCCGTTTGAAGAGGTGCGCGGGCCCCGGTGGGAAGAACTTCGCCTTTTGTTCGCTGTAGAGTGGTATCCTAAGAACAACGGTTGACCGTGGTGAATTTGAGCTGTCGGCGTTTAAATGAGGTAGAGTGGTGTTCCAATGGGTGCGATTCGGCCAGAAATTTTGACGTGGGCGCGAGAGACGGCAGGACTGTCGCTCGAAGATGCGGCGCGCGCAGTTGGTTTGAAGAATGCTAGAGGCGAAACCGGACCTGAACGTCTGGCGAAGATCGAGAAGATGGGAGATCCGCCCCGCTCGGTTTTGTTGAAGATGGCCAAAGCATATCGCCGCTCGCTTTTGGTCTTTTACCTGAATCAGCCGCCAAGGGCAGGAGACCGCGGGCAAGATTTTCGAACCCTTCCCGGCGAAGACCGCCACAATCCAGAACTGGACGCACTGATTAGGGGCATCAGGAGCCGTCAGGGACTCGTTCGGTCAGTACTCGAAGATGAGGAAGCGGAGCGCCCCGGATTCGTGGGCACGGCGACGATGGACATGCCGATCGGCGAGTTGGCCGGCCGGATAACCGAAAAGCTGAAATTTTCGCTGAATGCATTTCGTGGCGAGAAGACGGCCGGTGACGCATTCGGATATCTGCGGGCGCAGATTGAAGGCGGCGGTGTCTTTGTGCTTTTGCTCGGCAACCTGGGTAGCTATCGCAGCAATATTCCGTTGGAATTCTTTCGAGGTTTTGCCATTGCCGATCCTCTGGCGCCGATGATCGTGATCAACGATCAAGACGCGAAGACGGCGTGGTCGTTCACCGCGCTTCACGAATTGGTTCATCTTTGGCTTGGGACGACGGGCATCAGCGGGACGGACGCGGCAGCGCAAATAGAGCAGTATTGCAATGATGTGGCGGGGGAGATTTTACTTCCAGCGCCCGAGTTGGAGGCCTTTCCGAAGCGATCGACGATCGAGGGGACGGCGGCGGCAATATCGGAATTCGCGGAGGCCCGGCGGGTAAGCCGGGCGATGGTGGCTTACAAGTTGCTCCGCAGCGGCAGAACCAGTCGCCCTGTATGGGCGAGTCTCGACGCGCGTTTTCGCAAAGAATGGCTGGCGCTTAAACAGAGGCGGGCGGAAAAGCAAGAGGCGAGTGAAGGGGGGCCAAGCTACTACGTCGTGAAGCGTCACCGCGTGGGGGATGCTCTGCTCGGACTGATGCGTCGCGCGCTGGATGAAGGGGCTATCACTTATACGAAAGCGGGCCGTGTGCTGGGCGTTAAGCCCACCAATGTGCAGCCGTTGTTGGCTTCCGGACCGGTTCGGGGCCTCCAATAGGTGCTCTATCTTTTCGATGCGAATGTCCTGATTACCGCGAGCAACACGTATTATCCGATTGATCAGATACCCGAATTTTGGGAATGGCTTCAATTTCAAGGGCGCGGTGGCACCATCAAGTTACCGCTCGAAATCATGGAAGAAATTCTGGCTGGCAAAAAGGAGGACGACCCACTTCTGACGTGGATAAAAGATGCCGTAAATAGGCAGGCGCTGTCACTGGATGAGGTTATCGATCCTGATTTGGTCAGTCGAGTAGTGGAAAGGGGATACGCCCCCGATCTGACAGATGATGAACTGGAAGAAATCGGTCGTGATCCGTTTTTGATCGCTTATGGTCTTTCGGCACCTGATCGTTGCGTTGTGACGACGGAAGTGTCCGCTCCGGGCAAGAAACGTCAGAATCGTAGAATCCCTGATGTTTGCATGACGCTCGGGGTTGAGTGCTGCACGCCTTTCAAGGTGAACCGGGAACTAGGCTTCAAGACTGGGTGGAAGGCGTGAGGGTATAACTCGGGTTTCATCACGCCCTGCGGCTTCTCGCCCCTGGACAAGGTGGCGCGCATAATCGCCTCCGTGTCACGCCTGCGATGCCTGACGCGTCCGACGGCTTCTTTTCATCATGTTCCGGCTCCTACCCCCGCTGCACCTACCCGTGGAAGCAAGGGTTTGAGCGCTCGGCTCGCGTGGTGTTGACTGGCTGGCGGACGGACGAACAAGAAACAGAAGCCGCAGAATTATCTTCCAGGTTATTAGGCTGTGGAAAAATCGGAATGGGCTGGCGCAGAAGGCTAGCCCCGCGATTCAGGCTCGAAACTAGGAATAGGCAAAACGGCGGTTTGAGGTACACCGCAGGTACACGGTTCGCCGGCCCTCTCGTTATCACGGGCTGAGCTTAAATACCACGCCATTGTTGGCCGTCCCGCCGCCGGAAGTCGTACCGTACAGGTACCCCTTGTAAGGCAACAGACCCGCCTCAGGGTCAATTCCATCACTGTTGGTAAGGCTATAGAGTAGCGTTTCGACCCCGGCAGGGCTAACCTTGAAGATGGCTCCGAAGCCATTCGAACCGCCACCGTCAGTTGTACCGTAGAGATTGCCCGAGGCAACCCGTACCACACCAATTGGAAACTCCCCGTCCGCCCCGCTGAAGGTGTGCAGCACCGTCTCATTTCCAGTCGGGTCGACCTTGAAAACCACTCCGCACCCGCCTCCCCCACAGGCACTTAGGTCACCACCTGCCTCTGTCGTGCCGTAGAGGTTACCCGCCGGGTCTTGGACGACACCCGGGAAGGGTGTCTCCCCGTCCGAGCCGCCCGTGAAACTGTACAGAACCGTCTCAACTCCCGTTGGGTCCAGCTTAAACACCACTCCGCACCCGCCTCCCCCACAGGCACTTAGGTCACCACCTGCCTCTGTCGTGCCGTAGAGGTTACCCGCGTGGTCCCGGATCAAGCCGGAGACGGGATTCCACCCATCAGCCCCGGTGAAGCTATGAAGCACCGTCTCCACTCCCGACGGGCTCAGCTCGAATACTACTCCACACCCGTAAAAGCCGTCCGGGTCGACGCATGAGCTGTCAGCACCACCATAGGCGGTTGTACCGTAGAGGTTTCCCGCCGCGTCGAAAATTAGGCTGGAGGCAGGCCGATACCCGTCCGACCCTCCCGTGAAGCTGTAAAGCGCCCTTTCCCTGCCCGTTGGGCTAAGCTTAAAAACCACACCACACCCCTCCGGAGGGCAGATGCTGTTGAAAAGGCCGCCTGCCGCGGTCGTGCCGTAGAGGTTTCCCGCCCCGTCCAGCAGCAAAGATCCATAGAAAGGGTATCCCCCGTCCGATTTTCCTTTGAAACTGTACAGCACTGTTTCGCGTCCCGTCGCCTTCAGCTCGAAGACCGCTCCGTAGCCATAGGCGCCGCCTTGCTCCGTCATACCGTAAAGATTGCCGGCCGAGTCTGCGATTACGCTTGCTGTAGGTTGTGCCCCGTCCGGCTGGCCTCGAAAGCTGTAAAGCACACTGAAGGTTTGCGCCGGCGAGGCAATTGCCGCCGTCGCACCAAGTATACAGACGGCGCAGGCCATCTTCCACAAGCTCAGTCTGGCCTCGCCACCTTGCTTTTGCCGCATGGCAGATTCCTCCTCCGCGCTTTCGTTCGAAGCCGGCGTTCATGCATTATACATCCCAGCGCAGACTCTCGCTTCCCAGAGCGAGGTAGCGCAGAGTTTCGAGCCGTCCGAAACTCTGCGGCTTCTCGTCAAGTGAACGAAGAACCGCAACGCCTCCTCATTCGTCGACTGAAGCGCGGTCTCGATTTCGCTAGGAAGGGCGCCTCCCGCGTCCTCCCAGGCTGCAGCGGCGGTCATGGCCGATGCCCCTTTCTTCCAGTGGAGCTTCGGATCGGCCAGAAGGCCTTGCCAGTCGCTACCGGTTTTCGTCGCAATGAAGATGTGTTTCACGACGCTACTCCGATTTGAGGCTGTTGCTATGGCTCAGCAGTCTCGCGAACCGGCTCTGGAAAGGCTCCGAGCCAAGCAGCGGATGCTAAAGCTCAATCTTCCAATAGGCGAGTGCGTCCCTCACTTTATCGCGCGGATAGTAACTGCCGGCGCCCTCCAGATCGCGCCGGATGGCCGCCTTGCGCTTCTGTGCAGAAGCCTGAATCGTTGGAGATAGCTCCACGACCCCAAGCGGCCGTTTCTCATGCGCGGCCCGAGGCCAGCTCTTTGGATAATCTTGCCAATCCCTCCAGGAACCGAGCGCAACGCTTGTCGCAAGCAAACTATCGTGATCGCACTTCCATCCGTAAAGATTGCTGGCGCAGATTCGTATCATTGCTTTGAGGTCAGCTATTGTGTCAGTGAAGGCCTTAAGCGGCGTGGGCAGCAAGACCATATTGCCGACACATGAGTAGAAACGATGGTCCATCACAACGACATTCGATTGCTGATATTTGGCGTCGTCGATCGCCCAAATGTGGCAGCATGACCAATTGGGACGGAGCCTCTTCTTTAATCCCAGAGCAAGCGTCAGCGCTTCATTGGCGTATAGGTTTCCTTCGAACTTGTGAACTGAACGCCCCGTTGTTCGGCTCGTGTTCATCTGAGGTTCTGACCAGTTGTTCTTGTAAAATAGCTCTCGGCGAGCGTACTCGGGAAACCACACTGGCAACAGGGCGAACGTCTCTGGTGCCACCCACTGTGCAGTGCGCTCCACTAGCGATGCAATCTCGCGCAAGCTAATGACCTTCTTAAGGACATCCAATCCGTCTGAACTTGAGTCCGGAATTCCCATTATGAATTTTCGGGCCGGGTTTAGTGAGAGTAAGTCAGGGTGATGCTGCCCGTCACTCCTTTCCGACTTAAGGCCGAAAAGCGGTTGTCAAAGGCCAGAACGTAGGAGCCAGGGGGAAGCCCCTTGACGGCGATCTCGCTGTTCGTCGTCTTGCCGGAGTTGTAGAATAGCCTCGCTTCGTGGCCGTTGCGCCAGTTTTCGAATTCGACTGGCGTGGTGAGGGTCACCCAGATGTCATTTCCCGACCCTCCGAAGGCGTGAAAGCTTCCGGTGACGCTGACTCGAAACGCGCCGACGGGGACCGCGAAATTGATCCATTGAATCTGCCCAGCTTCGACATCGGGGTTTCCGTTAAGCAAGCTTGCAGTAACCGGCGGTCTCGGCAGGGTCGGCGCAGCACCAGAACTGTTGGCGTCCGGTTTGCCGGCCTCGTTGGCGCCCCTCCTCGACACCGTGTACCACGCATACAAGGAAACTCCAATGATCACCAGCAGGGCCACGGCGAATCCAGTCGAAACTCCCCGCCTGCGCGCCGGTTTTCCAAGGCAGAGAAAGCGCGGGCGTCGGGACTGGGAGGGGCAGGCATCAACACCCGGTCGCCGACCGAGGAGGTCGTCGGAGGCAGTGCGATGTTTCGATTGCAGAAGCGGCACACTAACTGCCGCTTCCCTGATGGGCTCAGCACAATACGGGCAAGCCCTGTAGCCTTCCTCCATCGGATTACCCCCTTCAGTCGCCCCAAACCGTCGAAGATCGCTTGGCAGGCTGGCGCAGAGCACTGGCTCTGCGATTCAGGCTGCGAAGCCTGCGATCGGGCGGCGAGTTAACGGCGGCGTCGTACGGTGTTCGCTGTGCGCCAGCCCGCCAGTCGCCTGGCTCTCTCGATTGTCCGAGCTCAGATCTCGCCTTCGGTGTCGTCTTCGCCGTCTTCGTCGATGTCTTCGCCGGATTTCACAGCACGAGGGAGTTGCCGCTCTGACAAGCCTGCGCGACGCAGGCGTATCTTTTTCAGGGCATTCCTCGCCTCACGAGAGAGAATTATCCTAGTGATCTTCGGTTTAGCCCTGTTCACCGCAGTCGGCAGAGCTGCGATGAGCATTGCCTCAGCTTCATCGATGTGGGCCTCGGGGACGACAAAAGCCGAGAAGAAATTCCAGAAGTAGTATTGCTGTCCGACCGATCTTAGGGCATGTGAACGGAGCCGCTTCCAGAGACGCCCTCGAGCCTGACCGACATAGTACGGGACGTCGTCCCGGTATAAGACGTAAACACCGGGCCGACCCAGGTTCTGCTTGATTTCCCCGAGCAGTTCCGGCGTTTCAAGGGACTCGCGCGGCCAGATGCCTGTGTAGCCTTCTAACAGCCGATTTCTCTTTGGATCGCCTTCCTTAGCAAGCATTTTCGCACCCCGATTTGACGCTTCGGCAGTGAAGGAACCGGGTAGGAGTATAACCCATACGAATTCCGGTAGCGCAGAGTCTATGGGAAGCAAGACCCTGCCCTAACCGTTTTCCGAGACTCGGCTCCCCAAACCTGTTTCCTGAGCCCTCTGCGGCTGCGCCGCCTTGCTGTGCGGAAAGGCTATGCCTTTCCGAGACTCGGCCCCTCCCCTTCGTTCCCCTACCAGTTTGCGACTCCGCCGCGAAGCGGCAGAGTCGCAAAAACCTCAAAGAAGGGGCGGCGTTCCGGAAAGGCGGAGCCTTCCCGCACAGCAAGGCGGCGCAGCCGCAAACCTCCCGAGCGGCTACTCACCGCTAGAGACAAGGTGAGCGTGTATAATCGCCTCCGCCGACAAGGAGGATTAGCGCATGAGAATCCAATCCAAATCTCGCGTGGCCATGTGGCTGATTCTCGTGCCCGCGGCCTTAATGGCCATGCGACCGACCCGGCCTCCAGCTCCGGCGCCCGCGAACGTCCTCACCTGGCACAACGACAACTCGCATACCGGTCAATATCTGAACGAAGTCATCTTGTCGCCGTCGAACGTCAATTCGACCCAATTCGGCAAACTCGGATCGTATCCGGTGGACGGCCAGATCTACGCCCAACCCCTTTACTGGAAAGGGCTGAACATATCGGGCCAGGGTTCCCATGACGTAGTGTTCGTTGCTACCGAGAACGACAGTGTTTACGCCTTTGACGCCGACAATCCCGGCGCCAACCCGAATCCGCTTTGGCACGCAAGCTTCACGAACCCGCCAGGCGTGACCGCCATACCGTGCGGAGACATCACTTCGTCCTGTCATGTCGACCCCGTGGTCGGCATCACCGGCACGCCCGTGATCGACCCCACCTCCAAGACGCTATACGTAATCGCGCGCACCAAGGAGACCGCAGGCAGCAATATCACGTATCCGCAGCGGCTCCACGCCCTGGATATCACGACCGGAGCAGAGAAGTTTGGCGGGCCGGTGACGATCACGGCCTCCGTGGGCAGCGTCACCTTCGACACACTTCACGCCGGGCAGCGTCCAGGGCTCCTGATGATCGCGGGCAAGAATGGCGCGCACAACGTGATCTACATTGCCTGGGCCGGCTTCACCGATAAGCTCGTCACGACGGGTCTCAACGGCTGGGTGATGGCATACGACGGCGAAACCTTGGCGCAGTTGGGCGTGTTTAATACCACGCCCAACGGCAAGAACGGTGGGATCTGGGGTAGCGGCGGAGGGCTGGCTGCCGACTCAGCCGGCACCCTCTACGCCTCCACCGGCGACGGGAACTTCGACGCGAGCACCGGCGGGTCCGACTACGGCGATAGCTTGATCAAACTGCTCCCGGGCACAAACGGGTTTACGGTTGAGGACTACTTCACCCCAAAGGATCAGACATGCCGCCGGCAGCAGGATCTCGATCTCGGTTCCGGCGGACCCATGTTACTCCCGCCGCAAACCGGTTCGCACCCAAGCGAGATGATCGCAGCCGGCAAGGGCGGCTCACCGTGCGACCAGTTCGGATCAAGCTTTGCGGCTCCCATCTACGTGGTCAATCGCAACCAGATGGGGCATTTCAACAGCCAGCAGGACCGAATTATACAAACAGTTCAGGGCGCGGGGGCCGGATATTGGAGTGCGCCCGCCTATTGGCAGGGCCAGACCTCGGCCGACGTCTACTATTGCGGGATCACGACGGACGACACTCTCGGAGATTACCTGCGCCTCTACACTCTGTCGGGTGGCCTGCTGTCGAGCTCTTCGGTCTCGCAGAGCCCTGGTCTTTTTCTGGCGGGTTGCACGCCTTCAATCTCGGCTAACGGCGCCACGAACGGAATCGCCTGGGCCATCGAACGCCAGGACTCCCTGGACACTGACCCAGGCAACCTGCCGGCAATCCTTCATGCGTATGACGCTACCAATGTGGCCACTGAACTGTATAACAGCTCGCAAGCGGGAACGCGCGACCAGGCGGGCGCCGGGGTGAAATTCCAGGTTCCAACCATCGCCAACGGTAAGGTCTACGTCGGGACCCAGAGCGAGTTGGATATTTACGGCCTGCTCGCCCGGTAATCTGCAAACCGCTCGCGCACGAAGAACAAGGACCTAACACAGAGTTCGCAGAGGTCACGGAGGAAAAAAGGCACCGTACCTGGCGCCTTGGCGTTGTTCTCTGTGGCCTCCGTGAGGCTTCAGCGATCTCTGTGTTGAGGTCTTCTTTAGGCAGCGCCCGAGGGCCGCGCCAGGCTATCCGGCTTCGGAACCTGCCGGTCCTTACCCCGCGTAAGTTGATAGCTGCTCCGGAGATATGGGCTCCAGGAACGCGATTCCGGCCGCGCAGCCGTCGCCTTCGTCACTGACCCAGATCACCCGGCTCTTGACCTTTGGCCCCGAGCCGCTGCCCGGAATCACCGTGATCAACTGGCCGGGCTCGAGGCGGAGCTGCGCTCGAAGGCGCGCGCCGAGTTGCGACAGATCAATCGCAAATGCGCCGCTCGTGAGCTGGCTGGCTTCGGAATCCACCACCAAGATCAGGGGCTGATTCGCGTTGCGACGCGGCGCACGCCGGCGCTCGGCACCCGTTAATTCTGGCATTATTAATCCTCCTTAGCGTTCAGTCCGAATTCTAGCGCAAAAGCAACAGAGAAGCGCGGCGGGCCGCCCGTTGGCTGAAGTCGTAACAACTCTGTAATGTCTCTTGAACCGGGTGTGCACCTGTGCTACCTTGAGGCTGCAAATGAATTCCGATCCCTGGAGGTGATCCAACCCGTGAGCACCCCGACCGCGGCCATCCGGACGCATTTGATGGCCAATCCGGAGTATCAGCGACTCTCTGAGCAACACGCCCACTACGCGGCCCTTCTTGACCAGCTTACCGCCAAGCACTACCTCAGCGAACAAGAGCAAATCGAAGAGACCCGGCTTAAGAAGCTCAAGCTGCGTCTTAAAGACGAAATGGCCATGCTGGCCCAAAAAAACGGGTCGGCCTGAGCGCGGCAGACGGTGATCTGCCTTCTTCGGAGATTACGAGGAGCCGGCCGGGCGATGCCTGCCGGCTCTTCACGCTTCCGAGGTTTCCCTCAATACGGTCCGGCTCAATACGATCCGGCTTAATACGGGCCGGCTCAATTCGGGCCGGCTCAATTCGGGCCGGCCCGGCCTCCGAGCGGCGAATCATCGTATGGTCAAAGAGGGCTATTGGTATGGACTGCCGCTCGGTCTCGTAGCGATCGGCTGCGCGGCGCTCGGTCTCCACTGGGAGGCCGCCCTATTCCTGATTCTCACCGCATTCGTCCTCAACTTCTTTCGCGATCCTGAACGTACAATCCCATCCGATCCGGCCGCAATCGTCTCGCCTGCGGACGGACGCGTGGTCGAGATCGCGGAGGAGGATTACGACGGGCGCCGCGTGCGCCGCATCAGCATCTTCATGTCGCCGGTGGACGTGCACGTGAACCGCGCGCCCGCCGCCGGCGAGTTGCGCGACATTGTCTACCGGAAGGGCCGGTTCCTGGTCGCGAGCGGCCCGCGAGCCTCGGTCGAGAACGAACAGAACGTTTTCACGGTCGAGACTGAGGCCGGCCCCATTGTCGTGAAGCAAATCGCTGGTCTGGTGGCGCGCCGTATCGTATTCTGGAAACGGGTGGGCGAGCGTCTCAGCCGCGGCGAGCGAGTGGGCCTGATCAAATTCGGCTCGCGTGTGGACGTTCTGCTCGATCCCGCCATCGAACTGAGTGTTCGGACGGGCGACCGCGTCCGCGCCGGCTCCACCGTGCTGGCACGGGCGCCGGGACGCGATATGGGCGCGGCCCAGGCAGCCCAAGCCCGCGGCGCAGCGCCTCCGGATCGAGGCTGACGCGCGCGAGCGCCGCCTCGGATTGGAAGGAGGGGAGACCAACGTGGACGCGCCGCCAGCCACACCAAAGCGCAAGGGCCGTCTGCACGGCGGCTTCTACATCCTGCCCAGCCTGTTCACGGTGGGCACGCTGGTCTGCGGCTACATCTCCATCCTGGCCACCCTGCGAGGCTCCACGGCGCTCCTGACGGGCGATCTTACGACGGATGCGGGCCGCCTCGCCTTCGACAGCGCCGCCAAGTTCATCGGTTGGGCCTGGGTGTTCGACAGCTTCGACGGGCGCATCGCGCGGCTCACCAATTCCACCTCCGACTTTGGCCGCGAGTTTGACTCGCTCGCCGACGTCATCGCCTTCGGGCTGGCACCGGCCCTGCTGGCCTTCTCCTGGGGCATCCGGCCGGTGGAGGAAACGGTGGGACCGCTCTGGCGGGAGCACCTGACCAGTATCGGCCTGATTGTCACCTTTGCTTTCGTGATCTGCGGCGCCGCGCGCCTGGCGCGGTTCAACATCCAGAGCACCCGCCCTGCGGGTGACCGCCGGAGCTTCGTGGGCTTGCCGATTCCGGCCGCTGCCGGCGTGGTGGCGGCCATCGTACACTGCCGCAAAGAGGCCATTCACGACTGGAATTACGGCGCAGGCTGGCTGCTGCTGATCGCGCTGCTGGCCTTTCTGATGGTCAGCCGGGTTCGCTACCCGAGCTTCAAGAATTTTGACCTGCGCCGGGCCCGGCCCTACGCGGCCATCATCCTGATCGGGCTCGCCATTTACCTGGTCTACGCCTACTCCGAGTATGCCCTGCTGCTCGTCTCGGTCGGCTACATGGTGAGCGGACCCCTGACGCGCCTGCTCGGGCGCCGCCATCCCCCGGCGCCACCCCCGCAAGAGGCCCACGCACAATGACGCCCACGGAAGCGCGTTACAACGTCGCCATCGTCGGAGCATCGTCGCTGCTCGGCCGCGAGGTGCGGGCGGTGATCCGGGAACGGCACTTCCCTTTTTCGCACCTGATCGAGCTCGAGGCCACCGCCAGCATGGAAGCCGACCCGGAACTGCCCGTCCTCGACATCGAGAAGGATGAGGCTGCGGAGTTTCTGGCGGCCCAGGAGGCAAGCGCCGGGATTGACGTGGCCTTCGTGGCCGCGCCCGCCGATCCTGCGCAGGTCTTCCTCGCCTCCGGCCTGCCGTCTTTAGTGATCGATCTCGACGGGGGCCTGGCGGAACCCGATCTGACGCCGGAGATCGCTTTCCTTGACCGGGCCGTCGCTCCGCAAGACAGCGTGCCCCGCGTCCGGATGGTGGCCTCCGCGCATCCGGCCACCATGGTGCTCGGCGCGTTGCTGCTGCGCCTCCAGTCGCGCGCCGAGATTACCACCGCGGCGGCTCAGGTCTTCAGCCCGGCCTCGCACCTCGGACCGCGCGGCATCGAGGAACTGCAGAAGCAGACGGTGAATCTGCTGAGCTTTCAAAGGATCCCGCGCGCGATTTTCGGGTCGCAACTCGCCTTCAACATGCTGCCGCGCCTTGCAGGCTCAGGCTCCGGACCGCTCGAGAGCCTCGAAAATCGCGTGCGCGGCGAGCTCGGCCGCTTTCTCGGTGGGCGCGCGCCTCTGCCCGCGATCAGGCTTGTGCAAGCCCCCGTGTTTTACTCGATGGCGGTGTCGCTCTACGTCGAGACCGCAGACATTCTGACGCCGGCGAAGGCCGCCCAGGCGCTCGCAGGCGAACCTATCCGCGTGACCCGGGCTTCGGAGAAAGCGCCATCACAGGTTGACGTGACCGGAACAGCCGACATCCTCGTCGACTTGATCATCGCCGACGCCGGCCGCCCAAGCGGACTCTGGATCTGGGCGGCGGCGGATAACTTGCGCCTGGCGGCGGCCAACGCCGTGGAGATCGCAGAGAACGTTCTGCGGACCGGCCATCCCGGTCGGGCCGCCCGAGGACAGGTCCATTGACCAGACGATTGCGATTTGCCCGGTGGCGATGTTCGGCCGCTCTGCTTCTGCTATCCGCCTGCCTGCTCCCGTCCTGCGGTTACCACGTGGCCGGACGTGGATCGAACCTGCCTCCGGACGTCAAGACGGTGGCGGTGCCGATCTTTACCAACAACAGCCGTCAGTACCGCATCGAGCAGCGGATGTCCGCCGCAGTGATCCGGGAGTTGATCGAGCGCACGCATTACAAGGTCACCTCTGACCCCGAGCAGGCAGACGCGGTGATCCAGGGGACGGTGAAGAGCGTGACGACCGGAGTGATCGCATTCAACATCAGCACCGGCGCGGCCACGGCGCTGCAGGTCGTGGTTTCCGCTGACGTGCGGATGATTGACCGCCATACTCAGAAGGTTCTGTTCGCGAATCCGAAGTACGTGTTCCGCGAGGAGTATCAGGTCAGCCAGTCCAACTCGCAGCTTTTCGAAGAACAAGAGCCGGCGCTCAACCGCGTGGCGCAGGACTTCGCGCGGACGCTGGTGAACGACATCCTGGAGAACTATTGAGTTGTCGCCGCTCTCACATCTGCCGCGCCGCCCCCTGGCTTGCCGCCTTGCTCGCGGCAGCGTCGCTCCTGGCCGAGGCAGGCTGCGGCCGGATCGTTCCTGTCGAGCCCGGAGGACCCACCGCTGAATGGCCGTTTTACGGCGGCGACGCCGGCGGCGAGCGCTACTCACCCCTCACCGAGATCAATCGTGACAACGTCGCGGACCTGCAGGTGGCCTGGACCTACCATACCGGCGACGTGTCCGACGGCAGCGGCGGACGGCGCAAGAGCGAGTTCGAAGCCACGCCCATCGTGGTTGACGGCACCCTGTACCTCAGCACCGCCTTTAATCGTGTGATCGCGCTCGATCCCGAAACCGGCGCCGAGAAGTGGGCCTTCGACCCCAAGATCGACCTGCAGGTCCACTACTCCGAAGGCCTGATGAATCGTGGCGTCTCAACGTGGATCGATCCCGCGCGCGCGCCGGGCGAGCCATGCCGGCGGCGGATTTACATCGCCACCATCGACGCCCGTCTTTTTGCGCTCGACGCCGCCACCGGCGCGCCCTGCGCCGATTTCGGCCAGAGCGGCCAGGTAGACCTGACCCAGGGGATCTCGAACATCATCCGCAAGGGCGAATACGAAGAGACCTCGCCCCCCGCTGTGATCGACGACCTGGTCATCGCCGGTTCAGGGATCGCGGACAACGATCGCGTGGAGAGTCCGAGCGGCGTGGTGCGCGCCTTTGACGCGCGGACCGGCGCCCTGCGCTGGAGCTGGGACCCGATCCCGCAGGATTCGAGCGACCCGGCCGCCGCGACCTGGGAGGGAGCGAGCGCCCGGAAGACGGGCGCCGCCAATGCCTGGTCCGTGATGGCCGTCGATCCGGCCCGCGACCTGGTGTTCGTGCCCACGGGCAGCGCCAGTCCGGACTACGCCGGCACCGAGCGCAAGGGTGATGACAAGTGGGCGGACTCGGTCGTAGTGCTGCACGCGCGCACGGGCAAGATCGCCTGGGGCTTCCAGCTCGTGCATCACGATCTCTGGGACTATGACACTGCCGCGCCGCCCTTACTGACAATCCTGCATCGTGACGGCCGGGACGTGCCGGTGGTCGTGCAGGGCAACAAGACCGGCAACCTTTTCGTGCTGAATCGCGACACGGGCGAACCGGTTTTTCCCGTGGAGGAGCGGCCCGTGCCGCAGAGCCACGAGCCGGGCGAGCAGACCTCGCCCACGCAGCCATTCCCGGTGGCGCCGCCCCCGCTCACGCGGCAGAAGCTCGACGCGGGCGATGCCTGGGGCCTGACGCGATGGGATCGCGAGGCGTGCCGCCAGCAGATGCAGAAACTCGTGGCGGAGGGCATGTTCACGCCGCCCACGGTTCAAGGGTCGCTCGTGATTCCGGGAAACATCGGGGGCATGAACTGGAGCGGCTACGCCTTTGACCCGGTCCGCCAGACGCTCGTGACCTTCACCAACAGTATCGCATTCGAGGTCCACCTGATTCCGCGCGACCAGTATCAGGCGCATGAGGACGCCGCCGAGCAGGGCAAGCTACGGGCCGAAGTTTCGCCGCAGCACGGCACTCCCTACGGATTCAGCCGGGCGCCCCTGGTCTCGCAGTCGCGCTTCCCCGTCCACATGCCCTGCAATCCACCACCCTGGGGCAGCCTGGTGGCGGTCGATCTCGCCAAAGGCACGATCCGCTGGCAGATTCCTCTGGGCACGCTGCGCGATCTATCGCCAATCCCATTGACGGCCCACTACGGCATGGCCGGCCTCGGAGGCCCCATCACCACGGCGGCCGGACTTACCTTCATCGCCGGAACCGCCGGCGACGAGTACCTGCGCGCCTTTGACACCGACACGGGCAAGGAGCTGTGGAAAGGCCGGCTGCCCGCGGGCGGCCAGGCCACGCCCATGACGTATCGATTGAAGGCGGACGGCAGGCAGTACGTGGTCATTGCCGCCGGGGGCCACGGAAAGCTCGGCAACACGCTCGGCGACTCGCTGGTAGCCTTCGCGCTTCCCTGATGGCTCGCGGCGCCGCGTCCGGCCGCGCTCCTTTCGAGCATCTGCCTCTTGACAATATGGTCCGGGATGTCGCACCTTAGCTGTTCTTGCCCGCTGGGGCCGTTCTAAGGTTGGTAGGGCGGCAGACCCGCCGGTGAGCGTCCCCCTTTCTCCTATGCGCCTGTGCATCTGCTTTCACGACCAGTGCTTTGACGGGGCCTGTTCAGCCGCCCTGTTTACGCGGGTGTATCAGGCGCGCCTGAACGCGGCGGCGGAGTTCCATTACCGGGGCCTGGTGCACCGCGCCGGACAACTCTTTGACGAGAGCATGTTCGATGGCGACGAGAACGCCATCGTGGATTTCAAGTATTCGAGCTCGGAACGCCTGAACTGGTGGTTTGATCATCATCAGAGCGCCTTCCTCACTGCGGCGGACGCCGAGCATTTCCGGCGCGACACGACTGGCCGCAAGTTCTACAATCCGGACTTCCGCTCCTGCACCAAGTTCATCGCCCACATCGCGGCGGAAAAGTGGGGCTTTCACGCGCGCGATCTGGACGACATGGTGAAGTGGGCGGACATTATCGACGGGGCGCAGTATCCGGATACGCGCACGGCGGTGGAGTTGCGCGATCCGGCCACCCAGTTGACTCTGGTGATCGAGGGCGTGCGCACGCCGGGATTCGTGGCCGGCATTATTCCCGAGCTCACGCGCAAGTCCCTGGCGGAGATCGTAGCTCTGCCCCGCATCCGGCAGGCTTTTGACGAACTTTATGCGCGTCACCTGCAGTGGATGAAGCTGATCGGCGAGCGCGGCGAACTCGCCGACCGGGTCCTATTTTTCGACGTTGCGGACCAGGAGTTCGAGGGCTTCAACAAGTTCATTCCCTACCATCTGTTTCCCGAAGCGGTCTACAGCGTGGCCGTGAGCGCCTCCCCGGGACGCACCAAGATCGCGGTGGGCAGCAATCCCTGGAATCCGGCCCGCAAGGCCGTGAATCTGGCGTCGATCTGCGAGCGTTACAACGGTGGCGGACACGCGAAGGTGGCGGCGATCTCGCTTCCACCGGGCCAGTTGGACCATGCCCGCGCCGTGGCGCGCGACATCGTGGCCGAATTGCGGCAGAGCGTGCGCGGAAGCGGGCAGTGAGGGATCCGGCGGGCATTGCGCCGGCGCGAACCCACTCCGGCGTGGTTGCTCGCGCGGTTATGATGTGATGTACTTAGACGGGAGACCGCCAGGTCTCAGAGGTGAATGCAGTGCCCGAGATCACGGCGTCGTCCCGGCCTCGGCCGGACGAGCAACCCAAGGCCGGAAGCGAAGTCAAGCTCGCCGTCCGCGGGGTAACCGATCAGGGACGAGTCCGCAAGAACAACGAGGACAACCTGGCAGCGTGCGATCTTTCGAGCGAGGAAATCTTCGCCGGGCCCTTTGATCTCCGTCGCCCAGTGGGGCCTTCAGGCGTTCTGCTGCTGGTCGCCGACGGCATGGGCGGACAGGCTTGCGGCGAATTGGCCAGCCACATGTGTTCGGATGTGGCTCCGGTTCGGCTTCTCGAGAGTTTGCAGGAACGCGAGACGGTAACCCGCGACGAGCTGGGCACGCTGCTCGCGGCCGCCCTCCAATCCGCGAATCAGACCATCCTCGAGACAAGCCGCAGCCAGCCCGCCTGCAAAGGCATGGGGACTACCGCCACGGCGGCCCTGGTACGCGGGTCCACGCTGCTCGTGGCCCAGGTCGGTGATTCACGGGCCTATTTGATTCGCGACGGTCAGATGGCGCAACTGACCCGCGACCAGACCTTCCTGAATTACCTTGTCGAAATGGGTGCCGTGGATGCTGCGAGCCAGGCCCGCGACGATCCACGGAGAAGCATCCTTGTGCAGGCATTAGGCACTTCGGAGGAGCTTCATGTCGTATTGACCGGCGCTGAACTGCAGAGCGGAGACCGGCTGCTGATCGCGAGCGACGGTCTTTACGGCGCTGTGGGATCCGACAAGATTCAGGAGATCGCCGGCGACAGCTCGGACTTGGAAGCTCGTTGCCGCGCGCTGATCGACGCAGCCAATCAGCAGGGTGGTCCGGACAACATCACCCTGATTCTGGCCGACATTTCGGGCCTCCCGGCGAGCAAGAGGGAAGTGCCCGTGCGCGTGGAAGCCCTCAGTCCTAAGGCGTAAAAACGGCCCGCCACAGCTCCGGAGTAGCCTGATTTGACGGGGCGCTCGCAGCCAATTCTCGGCACCGGTTCCAGCCTGTTCCAACGCGGACAGCAGCTTTCAAAAGCGAACACCAGCGTCGCACGCCGCAGTCCCGCAACACCTGACAACTTCATTATTTGTGGGCGCATACGGTTGACGCGCTTCTGGAGGACCGGTTGCCCACCCGGTGCCGGGCGACGCGTGCGCATGGCATTGCTCGGATCACAGCCAGGCAGAGGGAGGCGCAAATGAAAACGATGTGGCATGACGCGAAACACGGCTTTCGGGTGCTCGCCAAGAGTCCCGGATTCGCGGTGGCGGCGATCATCGTCCTGGCCCTCGGGATCGGCGCCAATGCGGCCATGTTCAGCGTGGTCAATGCCGCCCTGCTGCGTCCGTTGCCGTTCAAAGACCCTTCGCGGCTGGTTCAGGTCTGGCACGTGCCGCCGGCCAAGAGCTTCCCCGGCATGACGGAGTTTGCCGTCTCGGCGGCCAACTACGTCGATTGGGCGCGCCAGAACCACGTTTTCGAAACGACCGCGATCTACACCTTTGCGGGCTACGATCTCACCGGCGGAGACAGCCCGCAGTTCGTGCAGGCCGGGGCGGTTGAGTCGAGCTTCTTCTCCGTTTTCGGAGTGAACCCGATTCTGGGCCGCACGTTTCTTCCCGATGAAGACCGGCCCGGGCGCGGCAAGATTGCGGTGCCGAGCTATCGCTTCTGGCAAAGCCGTTTCGGGGCGAGGCGAGACGCCGTCGGACAGAAGATCAGCTTGAACGGCGAGGACTATACGGTGGTCGGCGTCATGGGTCCGAGGTTCAATCGGCCAGATTGGGCGCTGATCTGGACGCCGCTCGCGTGGACGGACAAGGAGCGCGCGATCCGCGGCGAGCACCACTACATGGTGGTGGCCCGGTTGCGCTCCGGCGTGAACCTGGGACAAGCCCAGGCCGAAATGAACACCATTTCCGGGCGTCTGGCGCAACAGTACCCCGCGGACGACAGCGGGTGGGGCGCCGTCGTGGTTCCGATGCACGAGGAGCTCGTGGGCGAGGTCCGGCCCGCCCTCCTGGTGCTGCTTGGTGCGGTGGCCTTCGTGCTGCTGATCGCCTGCGCCGACATTTCGAACCTGGTGCTGGCCAGAACGATGATGCGCCGCAAGGAAATGGCGATCCGTGCCGCCCTGGGCGCGAGCCGTGGCCGCCTTGTGCAGCAAGTCATGGCCGAAACCGTGCTGCTCGCGCTGGCCGGCGGCGCCGTGGGGTTCCTGCTGGCAAGCCCTATGGTCCGTTTTATCGGCGCCTATTTCGCGGGGCAGTTACCACGCAGCGTCGACATCAAGCTTGACGGCTGGGTGCTTGCCTTCACCCTCGCGATCTCGGTCCTGGCGGGAGTGCTGGCAGGGTTCCTTCCGGCGCGGCGATTCACGCAAACCAGCGTCAACGACATGCTGAAGCAGGGTCTCGGCCACACCGATGCGGACTCCGGCGGCCACTTGAGCGCCCTGGTAGTGTCGGAGGTCGCACTTTCGCTCGTGCTTCTGATCGGCGCCGGCCTGATGATCCGCAGCCTGTGGAAGCTCCGCAGCGTTGACCCCGGCCTCGACCCGCATAACGTCCTCACCATGACCGTGTCGATTCCTCCCCGCGAGTTCTCCCGGCCTTCTGAGCAGGGCGACTTCTTCGAGCGCATACGCGGGGGGGTGGCGGCGTTGCCGGGCGTCGAATCGGCCGGTGTCACGGACGCTTTGCCCACCGAGGGTGGCTCCACGCAGCCGATCCAAATCGAAGGCCGGCCGGCGGCCTCCATGGCGGACCAGCCTGAGGTGGCCGTTCGCGTGATTGACCCGGACTATTTGCGCGCCCTCCGGGTCCCCCTGCTGCGCGGGCGCACTTTCAGCGCATCGGACACAGCGGACTCCCAGCCGGTGGCCGTGATCAGCGAAGCCATGGCCCGGCGCTTCTGGCCGGACCAGAATCCCATAGGCAAGCATCTGAGCCGGACTTTCACTTCCCTTGGCCCCTGCGAGATCGTGGGCGTGGTCGGCAACGTGAAGCAGGACGGGCTGGACGTGGTTGACGCGATTGCAACCCTGTACGTGCCTTTAGCCCAACTGTCGGCCCCGGCGCCCGGCTTCGGAGAATGGAGGTCGTTTCCGATGTCCCTCGTAGTGCGCACCGCGTCCAGTCCCTCGAACCTGACCGGAGAGATCACCGCCGCCGTCCATCGCGTGGATCCCTCCGCGCCCGTGCTCGACGTCCGGACGATGGACAACCTGTTCGCGGAGTCCATGGCGCAGCGTCGCCTCAACATGCTGCTGCTCGGGGCCTTCGCCGGCCTGGCCCTGCTGCTCGCGGCTGTCGGAATCTACAGCGTGCTGGCCTACGCCGTGCGGAGACGGGTGCGCGAGATCGGAGTCCGCATGGCGCTGGGCGCGCAGACAAGCGATGTGCTGCGTCTGGTGATCGCCGATGGGCTGCGGCCCACCCTGCTCGGCGTCGGCATTGGATGGGTGGGCGCGCTCGGACTCAGCCGCGTGGTGGCGAGCCTGGTCTTTGGCGTGAAGGCCACTGACCCCGGCACCTTCGCGGCCGTCTCCGCTCTGCTGGTGGCGGTGGCCCTGGCCGCGTGCATCATCCCCGCCTGGCGCGCCACCAAGGTTGAACCCGTCCGGGCGTTGCGCGACGAGTAGGGCGGCAGGCAGCGATAGCCCGACGGCGCCTTTCGGATCCGAACCTCCCCCAGGACAGCGGCACCCGTGCGCGCATCGGAGGCGGGTTTATCCCGCCATTTTGTGCCGCATGGAGCCGCCGCTGCGTTCAACCGAGCCGCTACGCGGGGGCGTGCAAGGTGGTGGCGCCCGGTTGGTAGTATCATAGACTCGACAGGCTGCGAAGCAGCTTGACCGCAAAAGGGGGTTTTCCATGAATTCCATTCGCAGTTTCGTCGCCACGGCCGTGGCCGTGATCGGTCTCGCCGCCGTGTGCTGGTCACAAGGCATGATGCGTCCGCCCAATATTCCGGGCGAGTTCAAGCCCGTGGTCGGTTCCGGCGCACAGTATCAACTGACGGACAAGAAGGGCGCAATGCATGACTGGACCTGGGCGGTGGTCGGGAAAGAGACCGCCGACGGCCAGGACGCGTATTGGCTGGAGATGCGCTCCACGACGCCCCAGGGCGCCATGGTGATGAAGGAACTCATGGTGATCCAGCCCGGGAACGTGGACATCAAACGTATGATCGTGCAGACCGCCGGGCGGCCGCCGATGGAGATGCCCGTGGGCATGATGCACATGGGAATGCAGCACGCGCAGCAGCAGGCGGCAAGCGGATCGCACGGTATGGGCGAGGTGGTCGGGAGCGAGAGTATAACCGTTCCAGCAGGTACCTTCGACACGCAGCACTACAGGTCCACCGATAAAGGCACGACGGACGTCTGGGCTTCGACCAAGATTTCGCCGTATGGGATGGTCAAGATGACATCGTCGGACGGGACCTCCATGGTTCTGGAGAAGGTGCTCGACCACGAAACCTCCCAGATCACGGGCGAGCCGCAAAAGATGGACTTCCCCATGCCAGGCAGACCGCAGTAGTGCAAGGCGTCGTGAGTTATCAGCGGCGTTGCCGCCCTTTCAAGGCGAGTCCCGACAGTTTTTTCGCAGCCTGCTAGAATAGCTCCATGGCGAAAAAGCGCATCAAGGTGCTGGTGATCGACGTGGGCGGCACACACGTCAAGGTGCTCGCAACCGGCCACAAGAAAGAGATCGAATTCGATTCGGGGCCGAAAATGACAGCGTCGCAGATGGTTCGCGACGTGCGAGAGGCCGCCGCGGGCTGGGAATACTCCGCCGTTTCCATCGGATACCCGGGACCCGTGGTTCATGGGCGGCCGCTCACGGAGCCGCCCAACCTGGGAGGCGGCTGGGTCCGGTTCAATTTCGAACGTGCCTTCGGCCATCCCGTGAAGCTGGTGAATGACGCCGCCATGCAGGCCATCGGAAGTTACGAGGGCGGCCGGATGCTATTTCTCGGCCTCGGTACCGGGCTTGGATCTGCCATGGTCGTGGAGGGCATCACGGAGCCCATGGAACTGGCCCATCTCCCGTTCAAGAAGGGCCGGACCTACGAGGACTACGTGGGCGAACGCGCGCTCGAGCGTCTGGGCAAGAAGAAGTGGCGCCGCGAGGTGTTGGAGGTGGTCGAGCGGCTCAGGTCGGCGCTCGAACCCGACTACGTGGTGCTCGGCGGCGGCAATGCCCGGATGCTCAAGAAGTTACCTCCCGGCGCCAGGCTCGGCGATAACCGCAATGCATTTCGGGGCGGCTTTCGTTTGTGGCACGGCGAGGCCCGCGCCGTAGGCCGGTGACGGCTCTCGGCCAGCGTTGCGCCTGACGCGTGTTGCGAAGACACATATCAAACAACTCGATCACAGGCGGCTCTAGCGTGATTCGAGGCTTCCGTGTTACTCTTTTCTACCGAATCCAATCGCTGAGGGTCGGTCGGGGCACGTGGCGATCAGCGTGCTTTTCCCTGAGCTTTAATCGGTACGTTCGGCAAAGCCGGGGAAGCTTTTAATCCTCATCGGCGCGCTTTCGCGCCCCAAGCTTCGCGCCTTTTTCCGCACGAGCCGAGCCTGTTTTTCGATAATACGTCACGATAAGAGAGGACCCCATGAGCACAGCAGTTTCCAATCCCCCACCGCAAGAGACCACCCGGAAAGTGGTCGGCAAGAAGGTGCGGCAGTTCTACGAGGGCTGCTCGTTTCCCGGCTACGATGACTATGACAGCCCGCAGGCTTTGCTCGACAAGGCGCAGAAGGGCATTTACGCGAGGCTGCTCGACGAGCAACTGCCGCTCGGAGCGAGGGTCCTCGACGCCGGCTGCGGTACGGGCCAGCTCGCCATCTTCCTCTCCATCGCCCGCCGGGACGTGGTCGGCATCGACTTTTCATGGGGTTCGCTCAGCAAGGGCAACTCCTTTCGCAAGAAATTCAACATGAAGCACGTCGACCTGGCCCAGATGGATCTCTTCCAACTCGGGCTCAGGGAGGAGAGCTTCGACTACGTCTTCTCGAACGGCGTGCTGCATCACACCGCCGATCCTTACACCGCCTTCAAGAACGTGCTGCGCCTGGTGAAGCCCGGCGGCTACATCACGATCGGCCTTTACAACACTTATGGGCGTCTGTTCCTCGACATGCGCCGCGTGATCTTCAACCTGACCCGCGACAAGCTGGCCAAGCTCGACTATTTCATGCGGCAGAGCAAGATCGGCGAAGACAAGCGGCATACGTGGTACATGGATCAGTACAAGCATCCGCACGAGATGAAGATGTCCGTCAGTGAAGTGCTGCACTGGTATCGCGAAAACGGGATCGAGTATATTAACTCGGTTCCGAAGATCCGAATGGGCGACCGCTTCACCATGGACGACAAGCTGTTTGACAAGCACGAGCCCGGCACCGCTCTCGAGAACTTGTTCTGCCAGCTCGGGTGGATTTTCACTGAGGGCAAAGAGGGCGGATTCTTCCTCACGATGGGAAGAAAGCCCGAGCGCGCGTAGGGCCAGGTGTTAGGTTTCAGGTGCTAGGTGCCAGATACCCTTTGGCGCAGGCTTCTTGTGAGCCCCGTCTAACACCCACCTAGCCTAGCACCTGACACCCAGCACCCAAGACCTGGTTCCTAACGCCTTACCCTTCGCGCCTTGCACACCTACCCGGTAAACAATCCGCCGTTGGGCGATAGCCACTGGCCGGTAAAGTACGCGCTGTCGTCCGACGCCAGGAACACCGCCGCCCCCGCGATTTCGTCCGGCTGCCCCCAGCGCCCCATAGGAATCTGCGAAGTGGTGAAGGCGCGCATCAGCATCGAAAAGTTAGCCGTCATCGGCGTATCCACCCAGCCGGGGCAGATGACGTTCACCCGGATGTTACGCGAGGCGACTTCGTGCGCGAGCGAGCGTGTGAAGGCCAGGATGCCGCCCTTGGCGGCGCCGTAGTGGGATGCCACTTCGATTCCGCGGAGGGCGGCCACGCTCGACATGTTGATGATCGAGCCGCGATTTTTCGTACTCATTAACCTGAGCGCTTCGCGCGTGCAAAAGAAGGTGCCATTCAGGTGCACGCCGATCATGCGGTGCCACTCCTCATCGCTGAGGTCCTGCGTGATGTCCCAATGCGTGCGCACCGGCCCGCCGGCCATCAACTCGCCGATGCGCGCCTCCGCCTTGCGGTTCAGGTCCGCCGTCCGCTCCGGACCGGTCTCAACGATGCCGGCGTTGTTCACCAGAATGTCGAGGCCGGCGAAACGCTCGGCCACCCGCGCGAACATCGCCCGGACTGCCGCGCTCGACGAGACGTCGGCCTGGACAGCGAAACTGCGCTCGGGGGCCATGGCCTCCACCGTCTTCGCGGCGGCCTCCGGCACAATATCGTTGACCACGACCGTGGCGCCTTCCTCGGCGAAGCGCAGGGCGATAGCGCGTCCGATGCCAGAACCGGCTCCGGTAATGAGGGCTACGCGACCTTCGAGCTTCATCAACCCTCCGATTCACGCTCGTCTGAGGGCGCGCACAATCGCCACCAGGATCACCGCGCCGAAGACGGCCACCACGATGCCGTAAATCACCCCGCCGCCCCCGATCCCAAGCCGCGACATAATATAGCCACCGATGAAGCCGCCCAGAATGCCAAGCACGATGTCGCCGATAACGCCGTACCCCGAACCCTTCATGATCTTGCCCGTCAGCCAGCCGGCGACGAGCCCTACCAGGATCCAATACAGCATGTGCTCCTCCCAACCCAGGGTTGCCGGCTGCACAGGTTCGTGCAGCGGTTCGTTCAGCTCGTGCGCTCGCAGAGCATCACACGCTCTTCCTGATCGATCTCATTGAGGCGTACTTCGATCACTTCCATATCGGACGTTTGCACGTGCCGTCCCACGTAATCGGCCTGGACGGGCAACTCACGATGGCCGCGGTCAATGAGTACGCACAGTTCCACCCGGCCTGGGCGGCCCTCGTCGATGATGGCATCGAGCGCGGCGCGCGTGGTGCGGCCCGTGTAAAGCACGTCGTCCACCAGGATCACCCGCTTGCCCGCGACCGGGAACGGAAGCAGCCGTTGATGTACGACCGGCTTCTCGTCGATGGTCGAGAGGTCATCGCGATAGAAGGTGATGTCGAGGGCCGCCACAGGGACTTCCAGGTGTTCGAAGGCGCTCACTTTGCGCGCCAGGCGCTCCGCCAGCGGCGCGCCCCGGCGGCGCACGCCCACGAACACCAGTCCGGCCGCGCCGTTGTTGCGCTCGACGATCTCGTAGGCCAGGCGGGTGAGCGAGCGCTCGATCTCGGACGCGGACATGATCTGAGACTTCTCGCGCACGCCCGGTTTTGGTGCGGTTGTTGTGGCCAAGGGGTTCCTTTCCGGGTGCCAGGTGCTAGGTGTTAGGGGTTAGGTGTTGTAGGCGGTTCCGTCTTGGGAAGCATCGCGCCCACTTTATTTCCACCACAAGGTCCATGGCCTTCTGCCAAACGAGAAGCTCTCGATAACTCTTGAGCCCCATCACCAGCACCTAACACCTGGCAACTACTTAGCACCTGGCAGCTATTTCGTGAACCCGAGCTTCGCCAGAACGTTCGCGGGGCAACCGTCCCACTCGGAGAGCATTTGATTGCCGAGATACGGCAGATCCTGCACCCCCATCTTGCTGCTGTAGAACGCGCCCAGCACGGCGTTGCGCATGGCGTTGAAGAAGATTACGCCCGGGGCGTCTTCGGGCGCGGCCGTCTTGGGATAAGCGATGCGGTCCAGAAGTTGCTTCTTCTCGGCATCCGAGGCGTCGACGAAATCGTGCCCGAAAGCGCGATTCGATTCCAGGTCGAGCCACGTGAGGCCGCCGCGGATGGCGTCAAGCTGATTGCCGCCGTGAAAGCCAAGTGACTGGTCGATGAATTCGGGCACGCCGGCCTGCGTGGCGCTGCCGCTGCGCTCGTCGGCGGGAACGATGATGTCGCTGAGCACCTCGATCGTCTTGTATTGGTGCGCGTCGAACGTGGTGGGCTTGTAGGGGCCTGGCGCGGCCGCCGGAGCCGCTGCAGCGGCCTCATGGGCGTGCGGCATCGACATTCCGGTCGCGCGGGCGGCGGCCGGAAGCAGGGCCGCCGCGGGAACGGTCGAGAGGACCTTCAGCAGGTCACGCCGATCAATCCCAGTGTGGTTTTCCTTGGGTTTGGTTTCGGTCGCCATGGGAATCTCCTGTATTCTTCGAGTTCAACCTTCGACTCAATTCGTGACTTTCAACTGCCTTTCAAACATTCAACTTCTTCACCTGCTCGGCCGCGTACTCCGAGGTGCGCCACGCGAGCGCCATGATCGACAGCGTTGGATTCTTGTCGGCGTTGGAAACGAACGGCGCGCCGTCGGTGACGAACACGTTCTTGCAGTCCCAAGCCTGGCAGTGAGGGTTGAGCACTGATTTTCCGCGGTTGTCGCCCATTTGGGTGGTCCCGACTTCGTGGATGATTTGGCCGCCCTTGGAGATTCCCCAGTTATCTTCAGGTCCGGACGACTGCAGAACCTGGCCGCCCATGGCCACAATCAGCTCGCGGAAGGTCTCCTGCGCGTGCCGGGCCATCAGAATTTCGTCCTGGGTCCACTTGAAATGGAACTTCAGCACCGGAATGCCCCACTGGTCCACGGTATCGCGATCGACTTCGCAATAGCTGTCGCTGTTGGGAATCATTTCGCCGCGGCAGGAGAAGCCCAGGAAGGAGCCGTAGAGCTTGCGGACGTTGCGCTTCAGCTCCACGCCGTAGCCGCCGCCCGTCATTTGCTCGCTGCCGTCATAGTCATTGGGGCCGGGCATGCCGCGGCCGCCTCCGAGCTCGATATGGTACCCGCGGGCGAAGGGCAACTCGTTACGAAGCTGCCTGCCGTAGTTCCACCACGGCATGTAGACGTGCATGCCGCCGACGCCGTCGCAGTTGTGCGCCGGCAGGTCTTCGAGGGACGGCACGAACCCGCCGCCATCCGTCCCCACCGTGTCCATCAGGTACTTGCCCACGAGACCGCTCGAATTGGCGAGGCCGTTCGGATGCTGCGGGCTGCGCGAGTTGAGCAGCAGCCGGGCCGTCTCACAAGCGCTCGCGGCCAGCACCACGATCCTGCCGCGCACCTGCACTTCCTTGCGCGTCTTCTTGTCGATGTAGGAGACGCCCGTGGCGAGACCCTCGTGGTCGACGAGCACCTCGCGCGCCATGGCGTCACAGCGGATCTCGAGGTTTCCGGTGGCCATGGCCGGCGGAATCAGCACGGTGGGCGAAGAGAAGTTGGAACCGGTTGCGCAACTGCGCCCGCACTGGGCGCAGTAATGGCACGCGGGCCGGCCGTTCAGCGGGCGCGTCAGGATCGATAGGCGCGCTGCGATGCACGGGATTCCGATCTTGCGCGAAGCCTGCTGGATCAGCAACTCGTAGCAGCGCGGCGTGGGCGGCGGCTGAAATTTGCCGTCCGGCGTGTTTTCGATACCCTCCTGCGACCCGAAAACGCCGATCAACTCCTCGGTCTTGTCGTAGTAAGGCGCGAGATCGTCGTAGGTGATCGGCCAGTCGAACCCTTTACCGTCGCGGCTGTAGGGCTTGAAATCGTAAGGACCCATGCGCAGCGAGATGCGGCCCCAGTGGTTGGTGCGCCCTCCGAGCATTCGGCCGCGCCACCACATCCAATCGCTGCCGGCGGCGTTGTTATAAGGCTCGCCGGGCAATTGCCAGCCGCCCACGCAGGCGTCCGTCTCGCCAAAAGGCTTGTCCGGCGTGGCGGCGCCCCGATGCGGCAGATCGTAGTTCCACTTCAGCATCGTCGATTCTTTGGCGGTGTCGTACCAGCTGCCGGCCTCGAGCAGCAGGCACTTCGCGCCCGCCCGCGTGAGGACGCAGGCCGCCATACCGCCCCCGGCCCCTGAACCCACGATCACGGCGTCATAAACTTTGGAACTACGCATCGCTTGCGGCATGAGTCGGACCTCTATAATCGGCGAGTCGACGAACAGCGGAGTCTAGCATAACCTCCGCGGACATTAAACCTTCATGAAAGCGGCGGGGTCCGCGACGCGATTCGGAAAGGACCCGAACCACGGACCACGCGGGCCGCGCTGGGCTAGTACGCTAGCCTGAGCCCGCTTGAAACTCGGCCTGCAGATCGATCCTGGACTTGATGGAATTGGAGATGAAGCAATTCGCCTCGACCTTGCCCATGATCTCGCGGGCCGCCTCCAGGCCGGCGGCCGACTTCAGTGTTACCAGGGGACGCACCGTGACCGCCGTGATTTGATATTTTCCCTCGACGTTCTCTAGCACCCCTTCGCCGTTGCTCGTGTAAGCCGCCACTTCCACCCCCCGGCGCTCGGCCATGCTCAGGAAGGTCAGCATCAGGCAGGTGCTGAGCGAGCTTACAAAAAGATGCTCCGGCGACCAGACACTTTCCTCGCCGCGAAATTCCGGCGGGCTGCCCACCGTTAGGTCCGGCTTTCCCGCCGCTGAGGCGCGCCCGTTGCGCCCGCCGGTCCACGCCAATTCGACGGCATAGCGAAAGGTCTTGAAGGCCTTCTTCACTTCCATGCGATCCTCCAACTCCAGCGTGGCACAGCCCTGCGCCTGGGTCGAGCAGATTCTCGAGCGGGCGCAGTGCCATTTGGGGGCCTCGGGACGCAGGCATCCCCGCGAAGCCCGGAATCCGGCACCTCGACGTGGTGGTTACAAGGGGTTTCGGAGCGGATTCCCGGCTTCGCGGGAATCCCTGTGCTCCGACGGAACGGCGTTTACTTGGGAGTTAAATCCGTTCGTTCCACGATCGGGTAGTACGTAATCCTAAAAGCCCTTGGCGCGGCCTGGAAAACTATCGTAGAATAGCTATCCACCTCAGGGAGCTTGGGCCGGACGGATTCACGCGGCGAAGAGCACCCTGGACGGCCTCAGGAGACGGCATGGCTGCCGATCGACGCTGCGGCCGTGGGAAGAGGATTTTCCCAGGAACAAGCCCGGAACAGGGAATTTTTTAGGAGGAGTATGCGCAAGGAATCGCAGGGCATTTCATGGCTTGAAGTCATCGTCCTTATTGTAGTTGTGGTGCTGGTCGCCGGCATTGTGGTACCCAACCTTTGGAAATCGAAGTCTGAAATCAACGAGGGGTCGGCGATGCGTTCCATGCGCACGATCATGGCCGCCGAGGAGAACTACGCTCAGTCCTACGACACCGGCTACTCGCAAACGCTGGCCACCCTCGGCCCGGCGCCGGACGCCACGCCGAACGCATCGCTGGCCGGATTCATCGACAGCGAGCTGGCCGGCGGCACGAAAGAAGGCTACACCTTCACCTACACCGCGGGTCCGGCGGGTTCGGACGGCAGGATCCCGACCTACGTGTTGACGGCGAACCCGGTCAATTCAAGCACCGGGGCCGTGCACTATTACACGGATCAGACCGGGATTGTCCGGGAGAACACTCAGCAACAGGCGACCGATAAGGACAAGCCGCTCGGCGGCTAGTCGCGCCACGAACCTCAATCAGGCGCTCCGGAAGGTCCTTCCGGGGCGCCCCGCCACCATCAGCTTCGCGCCGATTCCGCCGATGCCACCGGCGCCGCAGTCTCACCCCGCACGTGAAACACGTGGTTCAGCACCCACAGCGGCCCGATGATCAGATGGGCCAGGTTTTTGTAAAAGGCCGGCTGCCGCCTCTCGTAGGCTCCGTGCCCGATAAACTGGAAGACCCACCCGATGACGAACAGGCCCGCCGCGACCTGCCAGGCCAGGCCTCGTCCCACAAGATAGAAAACGAACGAGCTCACCAGCATGAGCGCACCCAGCCGGGCGTCGAGCGATATGTCAATGGCGCCGACCACGAGCAGGATCACGAGCGAAATCTCGATCGGCCACCGTCCACCGATGGTCACAATCGGAATCGCCAGCAGGCTGAGCAGTCCGAACACGATCAGGGGGATTCCGATCATGTGGCAGGTGCGATTTCCCTTGGTCTGATGGTGCGCCTGGTAGTCGGACCACAGCCGGTCCATCGTGCTTGAGCTCATAAGGTCCTCCGCTTCGAGCTTTCTGGCCGATTCTAGGCGAAACCACCGGCAAAGTCTATTTGAAGATCAGGTGGCGATTGGGAAACAGCGGGGAGAATTCCGGCCGGGGGTATTGGCCTGAGGACGCGGGAATGCGCACCCCATCACCTCATCGCGCGAATGCAGGCGCGACGTGGAAACAGAAGGGCGGGTTGCAAGCCCGCCCCCTGCCCCCCGTTTGGAGGATGATTCTTAAGTTGAGCCCAAGCCAGTTTCTGTTTGCCTGGGCGAGGTTTACGCATTGACGCGGGCAGGAAGCCTGCGCCGCACCAAGAAGCTGATGCCGAGAATCCCCGCGCCGAACAGCAGCAGCGAGGCCGGCTCCGGCGTTGCCGCAGGGCCGCCGGGTACCAGGAACTCCTGGGCCCGGTTGGGTCCTGAGGCCGGTACCAGGATTTCCCAGTTTTGGAACTCGCTGAAGCTCAAGGATTGAGACTCGGCGAGCGAGAGGAAGCCCGCAGCGCCGGCGTCATAATTTGAGCTCTGAAGCGCGCTCGGATTGAACAGACCCCACAGAGCAAAATGGATGTCGTTGTAGTCCGAGGTTGGTTCCTGGTTGAAAAGCGACGTGAGGTAAGCGGCTTCCAGGTAGAGCTGGTCGGCGTTCTGGGCGCCCCCAAACAGTGCGGCACTGACACCCGCCTGCGTAAAGGGCACTTCGTTTGCCGTCCAGTTCTCTCCTGTAGAGATCTCGTCACCGTAGTCGTCACACACGGCGCTCAAGTTCGTACCGTTGACCAGAAGTTGGTAGGGACCCACGTAGACGCTTCCGTCGTGGGAAGTAACCGAGCCAGGACTCACCAGCGACACGCTGATGTTCCCCGCCCGGGCCATGTCCGCAAGACCCAGCACGAGGGCTAAGCTGCAGCACAGCATTAAGGCTCTTTTCATCAAAGAGTTGACTCCTTTCGTTTGCTTGATCGCCCCCTCGATTCACACCAGGGAGGCCGGCAAGGCCGCAACGGGTTGGCCCGATGCGGCCTTACGTCTGCATATCGGCCGTTTCGGCGCCTTCCATGAGCTTTTTGCGGCCCCAGCTTACCCTCACTAAGACAAGGACTTACCGATATTGAGGGCCTGTGCTACAGTCGTAAAGGAAGCAAGTTCAGGACATTCGCGAGCCTATGCCTCCGGTCCGATCCGCTTATCTCGACTGCTCCAGCGGCGCCAGTGGTGACATGTTCCTGGGCGCCTGCCTCGACGCCGGGCTCGACGCCGAACGCCTGCGGGCAGAGCTTGCCCGGCTTCCGCTCGGGCCTTATGAGTTCAAGGTCCAGCGCGTGCTGCGCGGGGGTCTGGCCGGGACGCACGTGGAAATCACGGCTTCCACGCCGCAGCCGCCCCGGCACCTGCTGCCGATTGAGCAGATGATCGAGTCGAGCGCCCTCGCGGCCACGGTCAAGGAACGCTCGCGCCGCATCTTCCGCCGTCTGGGTGAGGCCGAAGCCCGGTTGCACGATCGGGCGCTCGAGCAGGTCCACTTTCACGAGGTGGGCGCGGTGGACGCGATCCTCGACATTGTGGGCGCTTGCGCGGCGCTCGAACTGCTGGGCGTGGAGGAGCTGACGGCCTCGCCGATGAACCTCGGCTCCGGCCGCGTGAACGCGGCTCACGGATCGCTGCCCGTGCCGGCCCCGGCCACGGCCGAACTGCTGCGCGGCGTGCCGGTGTACTCGACGGGCGTGGAGGCGGAACTGGTCACCCCGACCGGCGCGGCCATCGTCTCGACACTCGCGGCCGGCTTCGGGCCGCTGCCGCCCATGAAGATCGAACAGATCGGCTACGGCGCCGGATCGCGGGAGCTCCCAGGTCATCCAAACCTGCTGCGCCTGATGATCGGAGAGCGGGTCCCGAGCCCCGAGTCCCGAGCCCCGAACCCCGATGCGGGTACCGTTGCCGTGATCGAAACCAGCGTGGACGACATGAGCCCCGAGCTTTACGGACATCTGGCGGAACGCGCGCTCGCCGCCGGCGCGCTCGACGTGAGTTGCGCGCCCATCGGCATGAAAAAAAGCCGCCCCGGGCTCGAAATTCGCGTGCTGGCGCGCCCCGAGCAGGCCGAAGCCCTCGCCGGCCTGGTTTTCGCAGAAACCACCACGCTCGGCTTGCGCATCTCCACGGCAGAGCGCCGCGTGCTCAACCGCGAGTTCGTCAGCGTGGAGACGCCCTATGGTCCGGTCCGCATCAAAGTGGGACGGCGAAACGGACAGGTGATGAACGCGGCACCGGAGTTCGAAGACTGCCGGCGGGCTGCAATCGAGCGCAGTGTACCGTTGAAAGAAGTAATGGAGGCAGCCCGCGAAGCCTACAGGAAGCAATCGGGTAATCGGAAGATTGATTCCTTGACTCAATGATTCATTGATTCAATGGCTCACTGAGTCAATCAGTCAATCTCGATCAGTCAATCTCGATCACCCAATCGCTCAATCACCCGATATGAAAACCTTCTATCTCACCACGCCGCTGTATTACCCAAACGCCCGGCCGCACGTGGGCTCGGCCTACACGACCATCGTTTGCGACGTTCTGGCGCGCTACAAGCGCATGTGCGGCTACGATGTGGCTTTCCTGACCGGCACCGACGAGCACGGCGAGAAGCTGGCGCGCGCCGCGGAGGCAGCCGGGAAATCGCCCGGCGAATTCGTGGCCGAGCAACGAAAGCTCTTTGTCGAACTCTGGCGGAAGCTCGGCCTCGAGTACGACTACTTCGTTTACACCGATCAGCCGGACCACGTCACCTCCGTGCAGCGCATGCTGTTGCTGGCCGAAAAAAATGAGCCCGGCGTGGTGGAGAAGCGCCGCTACGAGGGCCGCTACTGCATCTGGGACGAACGCTACGTGTCGGATTCGACCGATCCGGTGAACTGCGACATCTGCGGGCGTCCGGCAGAGCTCATCAGTGAGGACAACTATTTCTTCAAGCTCTCGGCGTTCGAGAAGCGCCTGCTCGATCTCTACGAGACGCACCCGGAGTTTGTGCAGCCGGACTTCCGCCGCAACGAAGTGATCAGCCTCGTGAAGAGCGGCCTGCGCGATATTTCCATCAGCCGGCGGCGCATCAAGTGGGGCGTGCCCTGGCCCGGCGACCCCGAGCAGGTGTTTTACGTGTGGTACGACGCCCTGATCGGCTACATGACCGGCATCGGCTACGCGGACGGCGAGCACGGCAACGCCACGTTTCAGAAATACTGGCGAAACGTCCCAGGACCGGGGCCCGGCGACGCTCGGGAGTCGGCGGTCGGCAGTCGGCAGTCGGCAGCTAGCAATCCGGAATCGGCAGTCACAAGCCTCGAGTCCCGAACCCCGAACCCCGAACCCCGAACCCCGAATTCCGGCGAGTTCATGCACATGATCGGCAAAGACATCCTGCGCCAGCACGCGGTGTATTGGCCGGCGTTCCTGATGGCCGCCGGGCTGCCGCTGCCCAAAACCGTCTTCGCGCACGGGTACATCAATTACGAGCAGGACAAGATGTCGAAGTCGAAGGGCAACGTGGTGTATCCGGAGCCCATCGTGGACGCGCTCGATTCGTTTGGAGCCCCCGGCAACGACGCGCTCCGCTATTACTTGCTGCGCGAAGCACCGTTCGGGCAGGATATGAGTTTTTCGTATGACTCGTTGATTCAGCGATACAACTCGGATTTGGCCAATGATCTGGGGAATCTGGCCAGTCGAACGCTGACCCTGCTGCACAGCCGATTCGGTGGAAGGGTCCCACAGCCGTCGGGCTCTCATCCCAAGAGCGAGGCTGCAGCACACGCCCTCGCTACGGGTCTCACCTTAGCCGAGGAGGCGGACAGGCATCTTGGCCACCTTAATTTTTCAGGTGCTCTGGATCTGATCTGGCGCCATATTGGGAACGAGAACCGATACTTCACCGAGGCGCGTCCATGGGCCAACGATGACGGCGAACAGGTCGCCGATGTGCTTTGCCATGCGGCCCAAACTCTGCGCAAAATCGCGGTGCTGGCCTATCCGGTTATGCCATCGGCGACCGCGCGGCTGTGGGAACAACTCGGCGAGAGACACCCGATCGCGGGAGTCAGCCGCAATGATCCCTTAAAGTGGGAGAGCTTTCCGGAAGGGGTCGTCGTCGGCAAGCCCGAACCCATCTTCCCGCGCCTCGACAAGGCCAAGACGCTGGCCAAACTGCGCGAACTGGCCGAGGCCGACCGCGAGCGCAGTCAACCGAAAGGAGCAACCATCACCGTGCCAGAAGGAATCCCGAGCCCCGAGTCCCGAGTCCCGAGCCCCGAGTCACAGTCGGCAGAAAGCGGTCAGCCGTCAGAAGCGGCCGAACCCCGAACCCCGAATCCCGAACCCCGAGTCACGAGCCCCGAGCCCCCGGCCCCGAGTCCCGCGAAGATCACCATCGACGACTTCGCCAAAGTCGAACTCGTGGTGGGCCAGATCCTCGCTGCCGAGCCCATCCCGAAAGCCCAAAAGCTGCTCAAGCTGCAAGTGGACATCGGCACGGAGACGCGCCAGGTGTGCGCCGGGATCGCCGAGTATTACAAGCCGGAAGACCTGGTGGGCATGAAGATTGTGCTGGTGGCGAACCTGGAGCCGAGAAAGCTGCGCGGCGTGGAATCGAACGGAATGGTGGTGGCGGCCTCGGCCGGTCCTGAAGGCAAGCCGGTGCTCGCAACTTTCAAACAGGACGTGCCGAACGGGACAAGGCTCAAGTAGTCGCCGGCCGGCGCCACCTGGCCTAACAGTCCGAGGGGAGCGGGGCAGACTGGAGAATCAAGATGAAGAATGATCAAAACCATTCTGAGTTTACGGGCGCCATCTTCCGCGAGGGTCGCCACTTTGTCTCTTTGTGTTTGGAGCTTGACGTCGCGTCGCAGGGCAGAAACGCGAAAGAGGCGAGGAGAATGCTGGCGGAGGCCGTAAGTTTGTATTTGGAAACGTGCTTTGAAGATGGGGTTCCGCACCTGCGTCCCGTGCCCAAAGAGGAAGACCCACGAATCGCCAACCCGGCCAACCTGGTCGAGATGTTCCCGCTGAAGGTCGACTTTGAGGTGCACGCAGTTGCCTGCAATTCCCATTGTGAAGCCGAAGGAATTGGTCGCGGCGCTTAAGCGGACTGAGGAGAGGAAACTGCCGCTCGGCGGGAAGGGTTGGCGCGAAAAAAATAAAAATGTTACGAACGAAGCCAGGAGGTTATTGAAAACAAACGACTTCTATTTTCCATATTCCCTGAAAGTCACTAGGTTATTCAAAACAAATGATTTACCTGTTCAAAGCCAAGAGGTTACTGATAATAAATAGTTTAGCTCAAAAATAAGAGCGCAAAAACGGACTATCTAGCTTCAAAATGCGTCAAATCGGCGTGAAAAACAGGCCGAATTTGGCGCCAATCGCCCGATCGCCCAATCAGAAATGGCCCCATACCTCGACTCGCACGCTCACCTCGATGTTGCCGACTTCGACCCCGACCGCGAGGCCGTGATCGCGCGGGCCCGGGATGCCGGAGTCGGTCACGTGCTGCTGATCGCGGACCTGGCGCGCCCGGAGAGTGTGGAACGAGTGCGCGAGTTGAGCGAGGGTCACGAGGGCCTCTACTGGGCATCCGGCGTGGACCCCCACCAGTCCGCCGACGCGCGCGAAGAGCACTTCCAGGCTTTGATCGCCATGGGGCGGCACCCGAAGTTCCTGGCGGTCGGCGAAATCGGGCTCGACTACTTCTACGACTACCCGCGCGACGTGCAGACGCGCGTCTTCGTACGGCAGATCGGCCTGGCTCGCGAGCTCGGGCGGCCCATCGTGATTCATTGCCGCGACGCCTGGAGCGATCTGCGCCGCATCCTGCGGGAGCACTTCGGGCAGGAGCCCACAGGCGCGGACGGCGCGCCCGCGGCAGGGGCCGGCATCCTGCACTGCTTTACCGGTACCGCCGAAGACGCGCTGGATCTGATCGCACTTGGCTTCTACGTCTCGTTCGCGGGCAACCTGACTTTCAAAAAGTCCGGGGATATGAGGGAGGTGGCGCTGGTGCTGCCGGCGGACCGCCTGCTGGTCGAGACCGACAGTCCGTACCTTGCGCCCCTGCCCCATCGCGGAAGCCGCAACGAGCCGGCATTCGTACGCGAGACCACGCGCCAGCTCGCGAGGCTGCGCGGCCTGGACGAAGAGGCTATGGGGCGGCAGTTGGTGGAGAATTTCCAGCGGCTTTTCAGCCTGACGCCGTAGGGGCGCTGCTTGCTGCGCCCGCATTTTGTGTGGGAACATGAGCCTGCGGGTGTAGGGATTCGTATGGCATCGACCGGCAACGTCACGGTCAAGGAAATCTTCGACCTCGTCCGCGAGGACCTGGCCAAAGTGGAGGAGGAGTTCGCCCGGCAGACTGCGTCCGGCGTGCAGCCCATCGCCGAGATCGGCCGGTATCTGCAAGATGGCGGCGGCAAGCGGCTGCGCCCCATGCTGGTGCTGCTCGCTTGCCGGCTGTGCGGCTACCAGGGACCTGCCGCCATCCGCCTCGGGGCCGTGGTGGAAATGATCCACACCGCCACCCTCGTGCACGACGACATCATTGACGAGGCCGAGACGCGCCGCGGCCGCCCCTCCGCGAACTCGCGCTGGGGCAATCATCACAGCGTGCTGGCCGGCGACTGGCTCTACATGCAGGCCTTCAGTGTGGCCGTGGCCGAACGCAACTTCGGCGTGCTCGACCTGTTGATCAGCCTCACGCAATTGATGGTGGAAGGCGAGATGATCCAGCTCACGCTTCTCAAACGCCTGGACGTGAGCGCGGACGATTACTTCGACCTCATTTACCGCAAGACAGCCGCGCTGTTCTCCGCCTGCCTGCGCCTGGGCGCGATCCTGGGCGGCGGCGGGGAGGAGGCGGAGGCAAGCCTGGGCGCGTGCGGCACCAACCTCGGCATGGCCTTCCAGTTGATCGACGACGTGCTGGACTTTACGGCATCGGAAGAGCGGTTGGGCAAGCCGGTCGGGAATGACCTGCGCGAGGGCAAGGTGACGCTGCCTCTGATCGAGGCTCTCCAGCGCTGCAGCCCGGAAGAGCGCAAACGCGTGGCGCAGGTCGTGGAAGACGGCGGCTTCACGCGCGTGCCGCTCGCGGAGATTCAGGACCTGGTGGCGCGCTACGGGGCGTTCGAGTCCGCGCGCACGCGGGCGCGCAGCCATGCCGAGCGCGCCGCGCGCGATCTCGCGGGCTTTCCGGAATCCCCTTACAAAGACGCCCTGCGGTCGCTCGGGGACTTCATCATCGACCGCCAGTCTTAGGCCGGCAGTCCTAGCCCGGATCACGTAAGCTATCTAAATAGGCTACGCCGTGACAGAACGGCCCCGGCAACAGGCCGTCCCAAGTCGAGCCGTATGCGCCGCGAAATCGAGATCAAACTGCCGGTTCACGATCCCCGCGCGCTGCGCCGGCGGCTGGCAGAGATCGGGTTCCGCCGCGCTTCGAAGCGCTATTTCGAGCGCAACGCGCTGCTGGACTTTCCCGATCGGAAGCTGAGGAAGAAAGGCAGCCTGCTGCGGTTGCGCTCGGAGCCCGGCCGGAGCCTGCTGACGTTCAAGGGTCCGCGCATCGGCGCCGGACGATTCAAAGAGCGCGTCGAGATCGAGGCGCGCGTGCACGACGCCCCCGAAACGGCCGGCATCTTCGAGGCGCTCGGGCTGCGAGTCGCCTTCCGCTACGAAAAGTATCGCACCCTCTACCGCCGCCGGACCGATCCGCCTCACGCCGAAGTCGCCTTCGACGAAACACCCATCGGCATCTATCTCGAGATCGAGGGGCCGAAGCGCTGGATCGATCAGGTCGCGCGCGCGCTCGGCTACACGACGCGCGAGTACATCACCGCCAGTTACGGCCGCTTGTACCTGGGATGGTGCGAGGCGCACGGGCGCGACCCTGGCGACATGGTCTTCCGGAACGCGCGTCCGCCGCTTGACACGAAGAAGACGACGCGCTAAGGTTGCGAAGTTAGATTCAAGCGATCTTTGACATTTCCTGTTCCGAGGTGCTCCCGGCGCGACGCCGGGAGAAAAAGGAAAGGCCGTGTAAATCGGCCGCGGTCCCGCCACTGTGATCGGCGAGCCGCGTCCTTCAAGGCCCTTGACGTCCGATGTGAGGCGTTGAGGCCAGCCACTGTGCCCTGCGGCATGGGAAGGCGAAGGACGTCGGCGACGACCCGAGAGCCAGGAAACCTGCCTGGAACAACTGTTGAACCCAACTCTTCGACGGAAAGAGTCCCAGGGAGTCCATACCGCCTCCGCATTCCGCAATTGGGACCTTTTGGGAATCGGAGGCTTTTTTGTTGCCTTCCGCCGGCTCTCTCCGCCGCCTGACGTCCCGCCGAAGGAGCGGGAAAAGGAGAGCCATTGTGAAATCCCTCATCAGCCTGCTTTTCAAAAGCTCAAGTCTGGCCGGCCTCGCGCTCGCTCTGGCCGCATTCGCGTTTTCCGCCGCGCCCGCCAGGGCCGCATCGATCCATGGCGTGGTGCTCGATCCTCAGGGACGCGCTGTGCCCGAGGCCAGCGTCACGCTCCTCTCGCCCTTGGGCGCCGTCGACGAACGGACGACGGACGCCGAGGGACGCTACCGCTTCGAAGGTCTGGATCGCGGCACGTACAAGCTGACGGCGCGCGCGCGAGGATTTTCGGATACGCCCTTGGACGTGACTGTAGGCGCCGGCGGCGACCAGGCGGTCGATCTTCATCTCAAGCTGAGCGCCGTGGCCGATCAAGCGGTGGTGTCGGCGTCGCTCGGCGGTGAGCTCGCGCCCCAAGTGGGCTCGTCGGTCAGCGTGGTGACCGCGGAGCAAATGGACGAGAGGGGCGATCAGACGATCTTTGACGCGCTGCGCGCTGTTCCGGGCGTGAGCGTGGCGGAGACCGGCCCGCGCGGCGGCGTCACCAGCCTCTTCGTGCGCGGCGGCGAATCGGATTTCAATCTGGTCCAGATCGACGGTATTCCCATGAACGAGTTCGGCGGGGCCTTCGATTTCGCGCCGCTCACGACCGACGGCGTAGAGAGCGTGGAGGTGACGCGCAGCCCCGAGAGCGCGCTTTACGGCACGAACGCGGTCTCGAGCGTCGTGGATATCATCACGGGCGCGGGCGATGGTCCGCCGCACTTCTCGCTGCTCGAAGAAGCCGGCAGCTATGCCACGTGGAGAATCGGCATGGGCGCGAGCGGCCTGACGCGGGGCCTCGGCTGGGCCGTGGACGCAAGCCGGCTGGACTCCGGCGGTCCCGTGCCCAACAGTTCCTACCAGGACCAGAGCGCGATCGTAAGCCTCAACTATCCGTCGGGCGGCCGGAGGCAGTTCAGCTTTCACTTCTTCGGCAACGCCAACAATGCCGGCGCGCCCGGAGCCTACGGCTCCGATCCCGATAATCTTTTCCCCGGCATCGATTACTATTCGCGCGACAAAGAGAACCTGTTCGGCTACTCGTTCACGTACGAGGAGCAATTCTCGTCGCGCTTCCGCCAGGTCACCACAGCGGACTTCTCCACCAACGATTACTACTTCCGGTCCACGTCGGGCGATTCCTACTCGAACAACCTGCGTGGCGCCTTCAACACGCGCAGCGAGGTCCTGGTTTCAAATAATGACTTCCTGGCGGCTGGATTTGAGTACGATCGCGAACAGATCAAGGACACTTACATCGCCGACGCCGAGAACAATCCGTTCCTGCTGCCGCGCACCACGTTCGCGTACTTTGTCGAAGACCGCTGGACGCCGGCCAGTCGCTGGTCGGTGACGGCCGGCGTGCGCGCGGACGATATCCGAACCGGCGCCATGCCTCCAGATGCGTTTGGCGAGCGCCCGGCCATTCCCGCCAATACCATCCTGCAGGTAGACCCGCATCTGTCTGTCGCCTGGCTAGCTCACGGCGGTGGGTCTACCGCCGGCTTAGGCGCTACGCGGCTGCACTCGAGCTTTGGCACGGGAATTCGGGAGCCGGACGGCTTCGAACTCGCCTTCACCAACAATCCCCAGCTCAAGCCCGAGCGAAGCCTGAGTTTCGACGTGGGCCTTGACCAGCATCTCGCGGGCGAACACGCCGTACTGAGCGCCACCTACTTCTACAATCGATTCAAGGATGAGATTGAGGTGCTGGGAGGGTCGCTGAGCAACCTCAGCACGTACACGACCGCTAACCTCGGCAACGCGCGGGCCCAGGGTGTGGAGCTTTCCCTTCGCGTCCAGCCGACTTCCGGAGTGCGCTTCGAGACCGGCTACACCTTCATGCCGACATCCATCCTTGCCCTCGACGGCTCAAGCGAGGCCCTGGCGCCCTTCGAGGTCGGACAACCGCTGATCCGGCGTCCGCGCAACCTCGGTTACTATACGGCCGCCTGGAGCCATCGGCGGGCCACTCTCGAAACCAGCGGCTACTGGCGCGGCCAGGTACTCGATCTCGAGCCCAACGATGGCACATACGCGTGCCAACTCGGTTTACCCTGCCTGTTCCAGAACAAAGGGTATGTTCGAGTGGACGGCGGGTTCTCATATAGGGCCTACAGGGGGTTGGAAGTGTACGGCCAGATTTACAATTTGCTGGATCGGCACTACGAAGAGGTGCTGGGATTCCCGGCCCTGCCCTTGAACTTCATGGCAGGCTTCCGTTTCAACTTCGCGAGGGAGTGATCCCGCGCGAACACGTCAGGGGAAAGCTAGAGACTCATCAAATACTCGGAGGCCGTGAGATGGCCAAAGCGAACGCGCTTGATGCGCTCGCCGAGCACGTTCGCGAAGTACTCGAGCACTGAGGTCATCTTCAAAAGCAGCGGGCGCTCGGTCAGCCCGGAGAGGTGGCAGAGAGCCAGCAATCCCGAAAGCGCGCGGAAATAGACCGCCAGCGTTCGCTCCTCGCCGGAAAGCCTGCGATGGTGGTTGGCTGCGTTGCGCAGCAGGTAAATGAGAGCCAGGTAGTCGCACATCAGCTGCACCCGAAAACGCGCGTAATCCACGGGCGCGTCATACTCCTCCAGCGCGCGGCGAATGAAGGGGAACTCGAGGCGATTGGCATCGACAATCGGATCCGGCAGCGGGTCTTCGAACGGGCGTCGAAGAATCCTCTCGCAGGCCGCCTGGAGATAGAACAAAAACAAAGACGCCGAGATCACCAGAATCGTCACTGAAAGCATCGTAAACCTCTCAAAGTCAGAAAGTCCAAAACCTCACGCCGGAACTGGCCGAACGGCCGTTCGAGGCTGACGCATCACGGCGTAAACCCAGATCCCGAGCATCAGCACTCCGCAAACAGGCGAAAGATACCCGAACAGTTCGCCGACGGCTTTGCTGCGTGTGAGGCAACTCAGGGCAGCAGCGGCTGCCGGCCCCGCGTACTGGATACCCAGGCCGCAGACCAGCAGGTGCAGCAGTTGGTCGCGGTCTTTGAACCATTGCAGCATCAAATAGAGAACCGTGTTGAGTACGACGCATGTGAAGTACAGGTTCTGGCTGAATCCATATATGAAGCGCGTAAAGAGCAGGTGTTTATGATAACCCTGCAGGAAGGTCGCAGTCGAGATACCGAGTTCGAGGACCAGCACAATGGTAAGAGCAGGCCTTATCGTCTTCCAAACGCCACGATGCTGCAGACAAGCGCGCCGAAAAAAGGCGCAGATCAGGGCAAACGAGGCGAGCACGAGAATCAAATCTGTGACCCAATACAGGTTGTAGTAGGCCGAAGAAGTTTCACCATAGAACCGAATGATGAGCGGACGCACGCCAGCGTCAATCGCGAGGAGCGCGCCGACGAAAATACACAGCGACCTGAGGGGGCGCAGGTACCCGCGATGAAGCAGGACGATCAACAGAACGAGTTCGAGCCCATAGCCTCCATATTGGAGGCCCGAGAGCAGCCCTTCAGACATAGGCAATCCGGCAATACCTCAGCGACCGAGACCGACGCGTGTTCAGTCCGGCATCGTCGAGGGAGATTATGCCTTCCAGGCTCTCTTCTGTCAAGCCAGAGTGACGGAAGGCGGCGGCATCGGTGGTACCGGTGATGTCCCGATCGCGACCTCGACAGGCGGCGGCATCGGCGGTACTGGTGACGTTCCGATCGCGACCTCGATAGGCGGCGGCATCGGCGGTACTGGTGACGTCCCGATCGCGACCTCGATAGGCGGCGGCAT
>Ga0210398_10000130_pt1 | contig 94841 bp, 85 predicted proteins | sample IncBWC4OmetaG_FD_161047 | JGI IMG/M metagenome (GOLD analysis project Ga0210398, IMG submission 161047) | Forest soil microbial communities from Barre Woods Harvard Forest LTER site, Petersham, Massachusetts, United States - Inc-BW-C-4-O | ecosystem: Environmental > Terrestrial > Soil >... | reverse complement strand
CATCTTGTTCCCTCCCCCGCCGTCGCTGACGATGTCACTGGCCGCATTCATCGAGTCCGAGACGCCGTTGGTCTGACCGGAGATCAGGTTGATTGCTCCCACCGTCGACGGACCGAAGTTCGTGCCGTAGGAGTTGTCATTGATCGCGTAACGCTGGGCGTAGTTCCAGAGCGCGGTGACGGTGTTGCCGTCGTAGTAGCCCATCACCAGCCCGGTGGTCGTTTGCGTGCTGGGCGGCGGCCCGGGGGTTCCGGTGAATTCCGGAAAAGAATCCATCAGGCCGCCGTGGAAGGCTTCCTGCTCGGGCGTGTAATCGTGGTCCTGATCGGCGGTTGCGGCCTGCGAGCGATCGAGCCGGAACGGGTTCGCTGCTCCCTTACCATTGCCGGCGGTGTTGAGAAAATTCGGATTGCTGGTCAGCAGTCCCTCAGTGAGACCGTTCACCGTCGGCGTTCCGGGAGCGGGATAAAACTTCGGTTCGCCGGACGGATTCGTCGCGTAAGGATAGGTTCCCCAGTAGTGATCGAAGGAAATGTTCTCTCCGAAGATCACCACGACATGTTTGATGGGGGTTGCAGTCGAATCCGACTGCGCATTCGCGGTAAGCGGACTGGCCACTGTGCCAAAGACCAACAGGGCAGACAACGAGGTGGCGAGGTATTTCTGCATCGGTACTCCTCCACGCCGGGGCCGGTATCTTCGCGGGATCTGGCCTTGATTCGGATTGTTGGACTTGTTAGGAAAAGTCGAATCGTTCGCGAGATTCCCGGCCAGCTGGGGCCGAAGATCCGAAAACCCGGTCCATCTTGAATTAATAGGGAAAGATGCATGGCGGTTTAAAGGTTGATGAATAGGCGGAGAATTGGACCGAGTTGCATCGCAAAAAAGAATTTCAGATGAAAGATGCTCCACAGGTGGGCGGCTCGGGCGTGACGGGTGCGCAGAACATCAGCGCCGCTTCAGCGCTTCCAGTTCATCCAGGGTTTTGGGCCAATCCTGCTTCAGAAGACGCGACAGTCCCCGATCCGCGAGCAGCTTTCCGCCGGTCTGACAGCGCGCGCAATAATCCGTCTCGTTGTCGGCATAGCGAATCCGTTGAATCGGTTCGCCGCAGCGTGGGCACGGCTGTCCGAATCGCCCGTGCACCGCCATCTCCGGGCGAAAGGCCGTTACTTTTTCCGGAAATCCCTTCCCCGTTTCGTGAAGCAGCCGCTCCATCCACAGTTGCAGCGTCTTCTGCGTGGCGTCGAAGAGCCGCTGCCAGTCTTCATCGGTCAATCGATGGGTCAGGGTCACCGGCGACAACTGCGCCGCGTGGAGGATTTCATCGGAATACGCGTTGCCAATCCCGCTCAGGATGCGCGGATCGGTGAGGGCGCGCTTCAGCGTTCGATTCTCAGCCGTCAGGGCCGCGCGAAACTCCGGCAGCGCGGCTGACAGCACATCGATTCCGCCGGGGTCCAGCGCCCGCAGCGACTCCTCTCCGGCGACCACGTGCAGGGACGCACGCCTTTTCGAGCCGGCCTCGGTCAGCACCAGCGATCCGGAGTCAAAATCGAAGGCGGCCAGAGCGTTCCGCCCAGCCAGCTTGGCGCCCGCCGTTTTCCAGTGCAGCCGGCCGGCAATCATCAGGTGCAGAACCAGCCACATATATCCGGGGTCCCCGGCGACAGATTTTGGTCGCTGGGGTGGAAGATCTCCTTCGAGGCCGATAGCAATTCGCTTGCCGATGCGGCGCAAGGCACGCACCTCGCGTCCTTCCACACTCTCGAGGGGCGGCTGGGCTGTCCGCAAAAGCGTAAAGCTGGCCAGGCGAACGCGCTCCAGCCTGCGGCCCAGGATGCGCGTTTCCAGGGCGCTCAGGTACGCTGTGATGTCGGGCAGTTCGGGCATCGCTTCGTATGGTATCTCGCATCCCACCCGCCTTCAGCCTTCAAGAATAGAATGGCGCTGGCAAAGGCAGAGCACCGCACTCGCGTCTAAGAGTCCAATGATGGAATTCCATATATCGCGTGAGATCCGCGACCGCTACCAGGTCAGCGACGCTCTGTTCAACTTTGTCGGCAATGTGATTTTCGCCGACCTCGCCTCCAGTCGCGAACTCGCCTTCCGCATGACGGAGGTGCGCGCCGCGGCCGGCCAGGACCCCATTCATCCTGGCGCGCTGTTCGCCATGGGCCTGATCGACGAGATCAGTCACGCGGTGGTCGAGCGCTATCGCCGCAGCCGCGATCCGCAGGTGACGCAGGCGGCGCTGGACTGGTTTTCGGCGCGCGTCGGTGAAGACCATGTCGACAAACTGCTGCGCACCTTCGTTCAGGAATTCCCCAACGTCGCTGTCTACCGCGGCCAGGCCAGCATCGACGCGTGGCTTCAGGGTTCAACCGATGGGCTCGCCCATCGGGAGGCGGTGCTGGAGGAGCTGATGCTCCTGTGGCTGGCCAATCAGAATCCCGCCTTCCGTCCTTTTCGCGAGCTCTACGACGATACGAAGCTGGCCCAGAGCACGGCCTACAAGCAGGTGACCGCGCAGCTGGGCAGCTACTTCGCCACGCGGCCGGACACCGGCATGGGCCGAGGCAATCTTCTCGATCTGCTGCGCGCGCCGATGGAAGCTGCACCCGACTCACTCAGCGGTCAGCTGGCCTGGATTCGTGAAAACTGGGCGCCGTTTCTCGGTGACAGCCTGCGCAAGGTTCTGCTCGCCACCGATGTTCTGAAGGAAGAGGAAGTCGCGATCTGGATGCGCTTCCATCCAACCTCGCGGCACCGGCCCCACGATCCTCTGAGCGACACGCATCACTCCGAAGTTCCGGATTTCCGTTCCCACCCGGGCGACATCGAGTACGAGCGCTTCAGTCCCGATCAGGAGTGGATGCCGAACGTGGTCATGATCGCGAAGAGCACCTACGTGTGGCTCGCGCAGCTCTCGCGCCAGTACGGCCGCGCCATCGAACGCCTCGATCAGGTTCCCGACGAAGAACTGCAGACCCTCGCCAATCGCGGCCTCAACGCGCTCTGGCTCATCGGTCTCTGGGAGCGCAGCCGCGCCTCGGAGCGCATCAAGCATATGCGGGGCCAGCAGGACGCCGTGGCCTCGGCGTATTCGCTCTACAACTACAGCATCGCCGGCGACCTCGGCGGCGATCATGCTTATCGGAATCTGCGCGAGCGCGCCGCGCGTTATGGCATTCGTCTGGCCAGCGACATGGTGCCCAACCATATGGGCATCGATTCGCCCTGGGTGGTCGAGCATCCGGAGTGGTTCCTGTCGCGCCCCGATCGTCCCTGGCCTTCCTATCAGTTCAACGGGCCCGATCTGTCTTCCGACGGACGTGTCGAAATCAAAATTGAGGATCACTATTACGATCAGTCCGACGCCGCAGTCGTCTTCCAGCGCCGCGACAACTCCTCCGGCCACACCGAGTACGTCTACCACGGCAACGACGGCACCAGCTTCCCGTGGAACGACACGGCCCAGCTCAACTACCTGCGCGCCGACGTCCGTGAGCAGGTGATCCAGACCATCCTGCACGTCGCGCGTCTCTTCCCCATCATTCGCTTCGACGCGGCCATGACCCTGGCGCGCCGGCATGTGCAGCGTCTCTGGTTCCCGCTTCCCGGCAGCGGCGGCTCTATCCCTTCACGCGCCGAATACAGCATGACCCAGGAGCAGTTCGATGCCGCCATGCCTCATGAATTTTGGCGTGAGGTGGTGGATCGCGTCGCGGCGGAAGTTCCCGGCACGCTTCTGCTCGCCGAAGCCTTCTGGCTCCTCGAAGGCTACTTCGTCCGTACGCTCGGCATGCATCGCGTGTATAACAGCGCGTTCATGAACATGCTGCGCGACGAGGAGAATGCGAAGTATCGTTCGGTCATCAAGAATACCGTGGAGTTCGATCCGGATATCCTGAAGCGTTACGTTAACTTCATGTCGAATCCAGATGAACGCACGGCAATTGATCAGTTCGGAACCGGCGACAAATACTTCGGCGTTTGCACCATGATGGCGACGCTGCCTGGGCTCCCGATGTTCGGTCACGGCCAGATTGAAGCCTTCACGGAAAAATACGGCATGGAGTACAAGCGCCCACGCTACGACGAGACCCCCAATCAACATCTCGTTGAACGCCATCAGCGCGAGATCGCTCCTCTGCTGAAAAACCGGCACGTCTTTGCCGAGAGCGCCAACTTTGCCCTCTTCGATTTCTGGCTCGACAATGGCACCGTCGACGAAAATGTCTTCGCCTGGTCCAATCGCCTGGGCGACCAGCGTGCCCTCGCCGTATACCACAACAAATATTCCAGCACCGCAGGGACGCTGCACCGTTCTTCGTTCCGAACCGACAAAAACACCGGCGGCCTTTACAGCGTTTCGATCCACGAAGCTCTCGGGTTACCCGGCGATCATGACGCCATCCTCGCTTATCAGGATAACGCCAGCGGTCTGCATTACCTGCGCCGGCTGAAGGAGATTCAGGAGCGCGGGCTCCAGCTTCAGCTCGGCGCGTATCAATATCATCTCTTCCAGAACTGGCGCGAAATGCATTCCACTGCCGACTATCCGTGGGACGCGCTGTGCAGCGATCTGAACGGCACCGGCGTCTGGAGTCTCGATGATGCTCTGGCGAAATTTAAGCTGCGCCCGGTGCACCAGGCCCTGCGCGCTGCCCTGCATGCGGATGTGCTGCGCTGCTATTCCGATCTGATCGAAGCCGAGGCCGTGGACGCTGCGGTGCACCTGCCGCGCGCGAACCAGGCGCCGTGCAGCCGCGAGGAAACCCTGGCCACGCTGGAGAAAAACGCCGAACGCTTCTTCCGCGCTGCCTTCGAATCGCTGAACGGCGCGCGCCCGCCCGAGCGGGCGCCGGCACCCGCGGGCCCGGAGGACAATGGCCATACGTCGCTGAAACCAGCCGCAGCTTCGCCCCTTACCGCGCCGACGCAGACCGCAACTCCAGCGGAAACCGCGCAGTCCGCCACCAAAACTTACCGAGGACTGCTGCTTGCCGCGAGCAAACTCCCCGCTCTCGAGCACGCCTTCACCCGTGGCTGGCCCTCGGAAGCGCGCGTCATCCTTCCCAGTTACAGCCCGCAGACAACCGCTGTGACTGTCTGGGCGCCCGTCGTTGCCTGGACTCTGCTGCGCGCCTTCGCTGACGCGCTTCCTTCCGATCAGAACCTCGGCGAAGTATTCGATCGCCTCTACCTTGGCTCCGCGCTTGCCGACGTATTCCATCCACTGGGCCTTGAAGGAGAAGCCGCCTATCGAGCCGCGGCGCGCGTTCGCGTTTTGTTGGCGCAGTCCAAAGAAATCGAGCTCCCTGCGGGCGCGCAGCCGCTCGCCTGGAGTGAACCGGACATCGCCTGGCTTACTGGCCTGCACGAGGCCCAGGGACATCGCTACTTTAATAAGGAGGCGTACGAGCAGCTGCTGTGGTGGTCCACTTTGCCTCAGCTCGTCGCCATCGCGGAAAAAGATCCCTCCGGCAAATCCGTCCGGGCTCGCGAAGCATTGCGGACCATCGAGTTGGAGAACGACGACGCAACCGCTGCCGCGCAAGCCTCAGGCTATCGTCTCGACCAGATGCTGGAGCCAACCATAACCGGAACCCTGGTGGTGGCCGGCGAACTCGAACCAGCTCCGGAAACGCGATCTCCTGAATGAGTTTCGACTGAGCGCTGGATTGCGTTCGACTGCGTTTTGATTGTGGCCGCCTCGCTAAACGGGGCGCTATACTAACGACTGACGTTTCCATCGCCGGGATGGCGGAACTGGCAGACGCAGCGGACTCAAAATCCGCCGAGGGCAACCTCGTGGGGGTTCGACCCCCCCTCCCGGCACCAACAACACAAAGAGTTTAGATTAAATTGGCCTCTCCAGGCGGAGAGGCCAAAATCGTTTGGTGGCTGTTCTGATGGCTGTTGGTTGAAACAGCGGTGCATCGCGAAGACGAAGCCCAGATTGAAGCCTCCGAATCGCCACGAGTGCGAATGCCTGCTGGAAACAGTTGGCCTTCTGGGGCGCGCAGTTCGCGGGGACCATAACCTGTTACCGAATACTGACGCATCAGCGGGTCCATGACCTGCCAACCTGCCTATGGTTGGCGTCCGCTCTTTGTGGAGGACGAACACCAGACTCCTACCCCGGCGCAAGCATTTAAGCTGGCCCCGAGGGGGCAGTCATGGATGGTAAGCGGTTCTCTCAAAGCAAAGAATCAATTCTGTGGGTTCGGCAACAGGTTGATGGCTTAACGTTGGCTACGCCGTCCAAACGCTCGCACCTCTCTGCCGCCTGCCTTATTACAGCTATCGAACACGGAATAGCTATTCTGGTCCTGATTGATGAGGGCCTTCACGGTTCTGCGCTTGCCCTAGTGCGTCTTCAATTTGAGGCGTATGTCCGCGGCACGTGGCTGGCTCAATGTGCCGGCGACAATGAAGTTGACAAGGCGGGCCAAGATGAATTTCCGAAGATGGCTCCTATGATTACGGCCCTTGAAAAGCCGGGATTGCTCGATAACGCTTTGCTGTCGAAGATCAAGCTCGATGCATGGGATTCATTGAACAGTCTTACTCACACCGGTTATCGACAAATTGGCGGACGTCTAGATAAGGACGGCGTTGGATCGTGTTTTGATGACAATCAGATCCAAGTGGCTCTGAATTGGGCTACGTCATGGACACTCCTGGCTGCGGTTGGGATCGCCGGACTTGCTCAGAATGATCAGCTCATGCTTGATCTTCTACAAAAAGCCCGGGACTGCGCGGCCCCCTGAAGAGTTGGGGTACACGCCCTGAGGGCCCCGGGATGCTTTGTTGAACTCAAAACAAAGCGAATCGGTGCTGCGATGGCAACGGCCTGCTGAAACATGAGTAAGATGTTGGTCGAGGCAGTTGCGGAAATGGGAAGATCTGAGGTTCCGGACGCGTCGGTAAGGATGAGGTCGGGATGGTAAGACCGTGGGCATGGTTTCTGGTCGCGTCGCTCGCACAGGCAGCCAACGTCTGCAAAGGACAAGCGACGATTCCTGATCGTCTCCCTGAACTGAAGTATCCGCCGATTGCCAGAGCCGCCCGCGTTCAGGGTGATGTCATCGTCAGCTTTCAGCAAACACCAAACGGTAGCACTGTCGATGTGACGCCAATCTCGGGCCCCGCAATGCTACAAGGTGTGGCGGTTGAAAATGTGAAGGCTTGGCGCTTTGCAACACCCGAGGAGCATGTCGGCCAGACTTACAAGGCTGTATTTCATTTCGTACTGAATCCGCCAAGTGATGGATTCGATGAGAATCAGCCAATAACAACGAGGGTGGAACTGGATGGGGCCGGTGGCGTTCGCGTACTTTCGATTTTGACGACGGGCCTCCAACGCCTGAAATGCCCTTCCGCTGTCGAGCGTCAGTTGCCGCAAGCCGTGATCAGCGGTGACTTTGTCGAATTGGAGAGCTGGAATGAGATTGTGAGAGTCAGCGACGATGGCTCGGTCCGGTGGAACTTTGGAAAAACATCGCAGCAAGGGCAAATTACTCCGGCTGAAGCAACGTCGCTTCTAGAGCAGCTTCGCACTCAGCAGGTTTGGGATCTGTGTGAAAACTACTACCAGGAAGGATTGATGGATGGCGGTGGCAGCTCATTTAAGGTGCGCATCGGCGGGCGCGAGAAAAGCGTTAGCGAATATGGCGACGTCGCACCTCCAGTATTTAGGGAGATTGAACTCGCTGTTGATGCAGCCGTCAATACGCACCAATGGAGGCATGGCGATCCGAGGGCCGAGAGCATTGTGGAGATCACTTGGGAGTATCTGCCCAAACCAGGCAAGACGAAGCTTATGGATGCAGCGCGTGACGGTGACGAGGTGCGCTTCCAGGCAGCAATGGCGGCAGGCGATAAGCTGACGGACGTTGATGCGAGCGGGTGGACACCCCTCATGTATGCCGCCGGTTCCTACGGCAAGTCTGAAGAGAGCGAACTGCTCAAAGCAGGCGTAAACGTGAATGCGCGCTCGCAGAGCGGCGAAACAGCGTTAATGGCGTCGGCTGCTACGGGCATGGCGGATGAGGACCTTCTGAAGGCAGGAGCGGATGTGAACGCAGTCAACGACGTCGGAATGACCGCGCTCATGCTGTTGGTCCAGCGTGGGGACCCGGACGAAATTGAGACTCTGCTAAAGGCTGGTGCCGATGCACGAAGGAAAGATGCGTTGGGGCGGACAGTCTTGGACTATTTGAATGCGGCGAATTGCGGACGACCAATCGTACAGCCGAAAGATCCTCAATCGATGACCATAGGGTATTCCAGATGCAATGCCCTGGATCAGGACGACTACCAGAAATCAAAGGAGCTGCTGACAAAGGCAGGCGCCAGGGCAACACGTTCTATGGCTCCAGCAAGTCTGCGTGTTCAGGGAAGCAACTAATCGTACTTCAGTCTCCCTGCAAATCTGCAGGCCGAATGAAGACTTTCGGCCTCGAGATTCAATGATTCAATTCAACTTGCCGTGGCAATCCGGTCGATGACAGAAAGCCGATGCTCGGGTGAGAGATGGCTGTAGCGTGCGGACATCGTAATTGTCTTGTGGCCGGCGAGTTCCTGAATCTCTTTGATCGATGCTCCGGCCATTGCCAACCAGGAGCAGAACGTGTGTCGGTTTGAGTGCCAGACGTAGTTCGTAATCTCCGCCTCTTCCAGGCTCGGCTGGAACCAGGATCGGGTGTCGAATCGTCCCTGCGATCCCTCGCGCGAGGAAGCAGGAATGAAGACGGTCAGGCTCGATCAGATTCTCCGGCAGCGCGATCCTGAACTGAAGGAAGCTGTCGAGCAGCTGGCCCGGGGGGAAGTGCGCGCGGCTGTGGAGAATCTCGATCGGCAGCGGCGGGTGCACGAATTCACCAATCGTGAGGAGAGGATCGGGGCCATCGCCCGCGAGTATGCGCGATCTCCGGAGAGCACTCTGGTGGTTTCGCCGGATAATCGATCACGTTCCGAGATCAATCAGCGCATTCACAGTGAGCTGCAGTCACAAGGCATTGTGGACCGGAAGGAACACGCGGTCACGACACTTGCGCCGCGGCAGGAGATGACGGGCGCGGACCGCACCTGGGCGGCGCAGTACCAGATCGATGACATCCTGCGGTATTCACGTGGATCGAAGGAAACCGGGATCGACAAGGGCGAGGATGCACGTGTGGCCAGCATCGACGCCGAAAAGAATCTGCTCACGGTGAGGCGTGCAGACGGAACCGAACGTACGTACGACCCGCGCCGGCAAATGGGGGTCACAGTCTATCGGGAGCAGGAGAAGGTGTTCTCCGCCGGCGATCGCATTCAATTCACCGCACCGAACAACGAAATGAAGATCGCGAATCGGGAACTGGCCAAGGTGGAGGAGATTGCGCCCAATGGCAAGATGCGGGTCCATTTGGACAGTGGGCGTCGGCTGAACGTCGATCCTGCGGAGTATCCGCACCTGGATCATGGCTACGCCGTCACAAGTCATTCGAGCCAGGGACAGACGGCAGATCGCGTGCTCATTCATGCAGATGCCAATCTCGCTGCAAAGGACCTGCTCAACAACCGCATGGCCTACGTTTCGGTATCGCGCGGTTAATGGGATGCGCAGATTTTTACAAACGACCGCGGCGCACTCGCGAATGCGCTCGGCCATGACGTATCGCACCAGAGCGCCCATGTACCGGTGCGGGCAATAGCGCCTTCGATTGAAAAGAGTATCGCCTCGCCACAAAAGCACGAGTTGGGCATCGGGCTGGGGCTTGGACTGGGAGTGTAGTGCGAAAGGCAACGACCGAGATCAGGAGAGGACTGGACTTATGAGAGACAACACATCGGAGCGCAAGAAGCCACCAGCGCGAGTTCGCATCGCGCCCGATGAAAAAATCCTCGTCGGACGGGACGAGGCGGCGCAGCTTCTGTCCATCAGTGTGCGCGGAATCGATTACCTCCTGGCGAACCGGAGATTACCCTTTCGGAAGCTTGGAGGTCGAATCCTGATTCCGGTAGCTGAGCTGCGGAAGTATGCGCGCAGCGATCACCCGGATCGCATTGTGGCGTGACACCGAGCTCGCCATACCAGCTGGTCTCGATTGCGGGAAGAACAGCTCCGGACAGGATGCACGCTTGTGATTGTTGCTGGTTCTAACGAATCTTGCCACCCGTTCCAGCGGAATCTGCCAGGTGTTTAATCAGTAAGAGCATTGTCCCCACCGAAAGTCGGGCGCGGTGGTGAACAGGTCGGACTTTCCGGGGAGTTCCGGTGTGCCGATCTCATCCCAGAAACGACGGCGCACCAAAACGTAGGCGCAAATGCGCGATCACTACCAGCCGCCATAAACGTCCGCCGGAACGTGTGCCAGAAACGTCCCTTCAGAAATTTCGCGCACCGCGCACCAGCCTCAGGTCAGGATGGACCGAGAACGAGGTTCATCCGATATTCGGCCAACCACTAAACGGTTCCCGCCGATCACAATTCGATCTCAGGGGAAACGCCGACCGAATCCTGCCCCATCTCCGAAGCCGGAGCGACCACCCGGGTATCGATGGGCAAATCCCGTGCGTGCTCGGCCGCCCACTTTGCAGCGAGACCGTTGAGGGGGCTGCGCGTGTTGTATTCCTGGTAGGCGATCATGCGGCCAATGCGCGCGATTAGTTCGTCCAGCCCCTCCGAAGCAGCCCAAAAATCTCCAATGCACACGCTGGCGTCGTCAAAGTTCGGATGGAAGACCGGTGTGAGCATACGGCACTGCGGAGCACGGCGGGGATAGTCGAGTGATAGATTCACCTCAAGGATATGTGTGTCGCGCTCAAGCACTTCACCGGCAGAATCAACGTAGAGTCCCTTAAGCAGATAGGTGAAGCGGTAGTGTTCAGGGGGCAACCCAGCTGTCCCGCTGATGCGAACCAGCGACGAGTCACCGAACCGCTCTCGTACGCTATCGTAGTCGCGTTTGAGCCTACGAACTCGAGGAGACATCATTTGGATTTCACCGGCCTTGAGGGAAATTTCGGATCACCATGAATGCAATTGCCGCCGCAAGCGCGGCCTTAACCCAGATTCCAGGTACATCCGGCCAGCGGAACTCTGTGTCCCGGATCGCACGAAACCACGCGACCGCCACAAATGCCAACACCAGCGGCAGCAGGAGAACAACAAGAGGATTCGAATGGAGGGCGTCCATCAGCCTTCCATGCAACAGTGCGCTCACCGCTCGTGTACCGCCGCAGCCCGGACAATAAATATGAAAAGTTTCGTAGACGGGACAGCGCGGATAGAATCGCGAAGACGCCGGAGGAAAGCGCCACAAAAGCCATGCTATCGCGCCGGATGCTACCGCGCCGACGCTGGCTATCCTCCTGCGCATGCTCCGGTTCATGCGGTCGCGTATCCCGCGCGGGTAATACTCTTTCGGCGATTAATCTCGTTGAAGTGGTACTGGAAGTAAATACCGCCGAAGAAGAAGGTCATGACACCGCTGAGTGCCAGGCCAATCGGCTCCGCGTTGTTGTAATGCTCTTCCATCGAGTTCCGCATGCTGAATCGGGCCATGATCGTGATGACAAAGTTAGCGAGATTCAGTAGCGGCGTATAAACGCCTGGAGGAGTGTGGGTGAAGGCGGTTGCGAAGCTCGAATAAAAGACAAACACCAGAAGCGCAGCCTCGGCAATGTAATAGAAAACTGCGCGACTCTGTGGAGCTACTCTCTTCATCCACGAGGCCAAAATCAGATCCCACACGATACTGAACACGCCGCAAGTTAAGATTCCGAACAGCAGGACGAGCCCCCAGTGCAGATTCGGCGGGTCCGGATAGTCCGGCATTGGTGGTCCGGCGACTGGAATCGGCGCTGCAACGGGAATCGGAATGGTGCCGATAATCTGCGAAACGGGAAGAGACTCTGGCATACCCTCGCTGCGGGCCAGGTCGGTTGCCAGTATCTGCCCGGAGGCAACATAGCGCTGCAGATCCGCAAGTGAATAGGGGCCGTACTCCTGGCCGTCGCGCGTCACAAAATAGTTCATGCGATTTTCTCTCCGTTAAATAAATTCCACGCCGTCGTCGTCTCTGTTCACCGTGCAGGCTTCCACAACTGCCCAGATCCAGCTGACGATACCCCCGATGGAACAGCTGAAAACCGTGATGCAAAGCTGAATCACCGCTTTCCTGGTATATCCCGCATAGAAGTTGTGCGCGCCGACCGCTCCCAGGAAGACCGCCAGCAAAACGAACACGACTCGATTTTTCCTGGGGTCGTAGCCGCCTGCTCCCGGCGAAATGGGAGCGCCATATCCAGAAAAGATGACGGGGACGGCCGTCGGCGGCGAAATGGGTGCGCTGCCTGCTGGCGGCGGTGGAGGAGGAACCCCCGTGCTTCCACCACGAGGCGGAGCTGGCACGGGTTGAGGCGGAGGGGGATCCACGGATGGTGGTGGTTCAGCCGGAACCTCAAGATTCAGGATGCTGTGCGATTGCGCAGGGTGAGAACGCACGGCCACCGATGTCGCGGCCACCGGCTGGAGGTCCTGTACCAAAACGCTCACCTTCACATCATCCGCAGGAGCCTGGGAACATCCAAACACCGTGCAGCCGCCATTCTCGGCCATGCAGGCCGCGTGGTGGGGCGTGTTGCAGGCCGCGCATGACGTCACCTCGTCTTCCAACTCGAGCGAGGTGCGGCAATAGGGGCAAACTCCGTTCATTTGCGCTGCCGCTCCTGGTAACGGAAGCTGTACCTCCCCAGCTGAATAACGTTGCCACTCTCCAGCACGCGAGTTCCGCGCACAGGTTGGCCCGCCACATAGACAGGACCATCGTTTTGCAGGTGCAGACGCGAGCCTTTCAGCAGCAGTGTGGCGTGATGGGCTTTAATCTCGGAATCTTTGAACAGATAGATGTCGCACGTTTGCGAGCTGCCCAGTGTGGTCTGCGGCTTATACAGAATGAACTGTTTGCCGGCCAGCGGTCCGGAGGTTACATACAGCCAGCGATCTTTGAGCGCACTCTCCACCAGGCCCATGGCAATGCCAGTTGTCAGGCCGAAGAGGCAGAAGCCGACGACGCGGCTGGTAGCTCCGCCATGCGTCACAAAGGAGATGGGATCGAAGATCACGCCGCCCAGACATGCGCCGATCGCCCCTCCCAGAACTCCATAGGCGGTCTTCTTTGACGATTGCCCGATGATGCCGTAAACCACCCCGCCAGCGGCTCCGAACACGATCCACGCAAGTCCGCGCACCACCCACACTGAGCGATTGTGATGACTGCGCACGCCCATTTGAAACACGACACTCAGACCGATCCTGTAGATCACATTTGCGCCGAAGTCGAAACCAAATCCAAGCGCTATACCCAGCAGGAGCGCGAGGCTGCCACGCAACAGGGCCTTCTTCGCGGATCGTTCCACCAGGCTCTCGGCCATCGCGAAGCCTACGCACATAAGCGTAATCATCGAAGGAAGCATCCAGACGTTGCCCCACCGCATACCGCCGTCATCGACAAATCCGGGCTCGGCAATCGCCCATCCGGCCAGTGCGCCCAACAAGCCGGCAACTCCCAGGTAGAACCAGCCCTGCAGCAGGATGCTCCCCTTCTCGTGCTGCAACAGAGGTGCCTCAGTAGCAGCATTGATGTTGCCGTAGCTCTTTTGCCCCGTTGGCGCAGGAAGCACCGCCGCCGGCTCACTTGCAGGGAGCGCACCGAGGTCCTCCAGAGTGACGCGCACGGTTTTCGAACGATCGTCGGGATTCATTGAGGTTTCCTGCTTTCCGGCCGCGCGCCCGGTGAAGGATTGGCGCCCGGAGCGGGCTTGGCCTCAGGTGAGGACTGCTGCTCTTGCTGCAGCTGCTCCAACTCAATCGGCGTTCCCGTGCGCGGGTCGACGGGAATCCCGATGAGATGAGGAAACAAAAACCAGCAGATCATGAATCCGAGCAGTAGCACCGAGAGGTACGACAGCGCAGTGACGCTGCGTCGCATCCACGGCGACGGCTCGCTGCGCGGGGACGCGGAACGGATCCGCACCGGCTCGTCATCTTCCATTTCGTCGAAGGACGACGCAGTCTCCTTAGGCGAATGCTCCGCGCCGTCGCCATTGTTATCCGCAACCGCGATAGCAGGAATGCGATGGAGCCCGCCATCGATCCAGCCAAAGCATCCTTCCTCATCCGTGTGGGGATCGTAGACCCAGGCTACCTGGTTTGGCGACGAGAAGAAGTTCTCATGAATAAACGTGTCGTGCTCTGACAGGAACACGCCAAATCCAGGGTGGGAATGGTACCAGCCGACGATCCTTTCCTCCGGATAGCTTTGGTCTTTGACCTTGTAAATGGCTTCCCACGCGTCCTGAGTGAAAGTCACATGGGTGCCGGCCTGCGCAGCATTCACGGCTTCAATGGACGCCTGGACCTGCACCTTCCCGTCGTCCATCGCTCCGACGAGCACACCGCAGACTTCGGTCTTCATATGAGAGCGGGCATGTTGGCGAATGCGACGGGTCACTTCGTTGTCGATCGTCAGCGTCGGGCCGCGACGGCCACGAGTGCGTTGGCTCATCGACCTTCTCCATCAGCCACGGACAGCGACCCGAGCACCGCCGGCGCGTCGCCCGCCACGCAGTAAGAAATCTCTCGGTCGGGAGATCTCGCCGTAAAAATGTCAAAGAGGGGTAGGCCAAGATTATCCAGCGTGCGCGAGCCCAACTCCGGCTCGCCTCGATACCCGGACAGCGTTTGGACAACTCGCATGCTGCCATCATCTGGACACCGGCCCTCGCCTCGGGTGACTGAGCCCACCGGTACGAAGAGCTCGTCTTCCACTCCACATTGCGGGCATATCAGTTTGTGGATAATCTCGCGGCTGAATTCGATCACGACATCTTCTGCGTTCAGGTCCGCTCGACTGCGGGCGAGCAACTGTTCCAGTGTGACGTCTGGGGATTTCACTGCAAGCTGCATGACTTCCGGAAAGGTGTAGTGACTGAGACAGTCGGGATTCTGCGTGTATTCGACCACGTAGGAAGAGTGGTGGAGACCTTCAAAGACGAATCCTCTGCCAGCCAGCGTTTCGAGGCCATGGAGAATCTTCACCGCCTCCTGAGACTGGATGCCGCCAATAATGGAAGAAATTGTGGGGGTGGTCGGAATCTTGCCCTGAATCGTTGATTCCTGCAGCAGTAGATTGCAGGACATGCGCCGTTCGAGCAGAGCCCAGTCCGTCTCGCCGAGTGTGCACTCGTAGCAGGGTGGTTTCCCAGGGACGAACACTCGTGCGACACCGTTGATGCCTTCAATGGCTCCATCCACCCAGGGCCGATTCACCTTCCAAGCCGCACGATTAATCCACAGACGCGCTTCGCGGTTATCAAGGCCGGCGAGAATGATGTCCGCCCATGCAAACAGACCGAGTCCGACCTCCTCCATGACGTTAGCGCGGAGCGGACGAACGGTCGCTTCCGGACACAAATCGAGGTAGGGCTTCACGATCGCTTCAGCCTTCGCCAGTCCCACGTCGCTTGAGCGAAACAAAACCGCGCGCGACAAATTCGACATCTCGATGCGATCAAGATCGACGACGACGATTTTCCGGAACCCCAAAAGCGCCAGGTTCTTGAGTATTTCGTTACCAAGTGCGCCCGCCCCGATCACCAGTACTCGTGCAGCGCGGATTTTCTGCTGATTCCACCAGGGAATAAGCTGAAGGCGGCTATAACGGCCTTCCTGCTCTTCGGTATCGATACGCAGCGGTGCGGTCGGCGTCATAGGTTATCCCGCCGTGATCTCCGGTTGCAGCCGAAGGACATCGCCTTCGCGGACGGCGGCGTCAGCCAGCGTCTGGCCGTCCTGGATCTGGCGCCCGGAATTTTTGTGATGGAACTTGTAACTGAGCGGCGCGCCGTCAGGACCATTCACGGGCAGTTGCAGTTTCTGCACCAGCACCGCAACGATTTTGTTGCAGGGCGCATCATCAGGCAGTTCAGCGGGGACTCGCTTATTCTCGGTTGAGTCGTAGACCGTGACGTTGATATAGCCCATACTGCGCTCGCAATCCTCGCTAGTTGGAATTTGCCGCAGCCTGGTTGCCAGGATCGGCTTTTTGAATGTACGTCTGCAGCAACCTTCTGCCGTTCTCATGAAACGACCAGGCAGACGGATTCAGAAGCATCTGGGCACTGGCAGCAAAACCGAGGTTTTCTGCGTTTGGGTCTCGCTGATCGTCAAATTTGGAACTCACAATACCAATCAGGTTGCCGCGATCGTCGTACACCGGCCCCCCGCTGTTCCCCGGGCTGATCGGCGCCGACACTTGAACGGTCTGCCCGCGTAAACCGGAGACAATACCCGTGCTGAGCGAGAAGCGTAGATCCTCGGGGTGACCGATGACGAAGATGTTCTCGCCATCTCGCGGCGCCGCAATTGGCTGCACGAATTCGGCCTCACCTGCTTGACGAGCGATCCAAAGGAGCGCCAGGTCTGCCTGTTTTGCCGTCGCGACAATATCCGCCTTTGCCCACGCACCCGAATTCCCCGCGATCATCTCATGTGCAGAGGCTCCGCCGAAATTCCAGCCTCCATGTGCAATCATGTGCCGGGCCGTTGCGAACAGATACCCATTCTGGTCCGAGTACAACAGGACGCCGGCGCCAATCATCCCGGAGGCAGACTCCTGACTTCTCCACATCCGCATCGCCGGCGAAACAACGATGACGAGCGGTTTCAGATCCCGCGACGCTTCCGAGCTGTTCAGATCTGCCTTCACGGGCAGCTGTGGAAAATCGCTCCGGTCATCGAAGTCCGGCAGGCTGCTTCCGACAATCACAGGCACCGGTACAGCAAAGATGATAACGATCGCACTGGCGGTGGTGAGAAATCCGCTGATGATCAGAAGCGTGGACAAGAAAGATGTCCAGGCGTAGCGGAGTCGCGGCGCTGCATTGCGGAATGCCACCCGCAAAATGATGGCAATCAAACACAACAGCGGCAGAAACAAGACCAGCAATGAGAGCGCGATTCGCCCCCACCACGGTATCGGTGACATGAGAGGTCTGGCCCCCGGGGGGCCCTGATCGGCCACGTCTTTCGCCGACTCTTGTATCTGACTGATTTCCTCGGTGCTGACAACCAGTTTACCGGCAGACATGTCCAACCGTCCTGCAAAGCCTCAATAGAAAAGAGAGAGAGTTAAAGCCTTATAACGCATGTTTGCTGGGGAAGCAATAACAAGATTGTGGGTCGACGATTAAAAGGGGGTCACGTCACTCTGACGGTGCCATGGACCTTCCCGGCGGGCGAGGCGACTCAAGAGAAATCCAAAGTCACACAGGCTCGAACTCATGCTCGGGTAGGTGTTCCCGATCCGGCTTTTCAGATGGCTGTATATCTCTGGAATCAGCGGCAGCATGTCACACTTGCCGACAGATTGCCACTGATCGATTGTCGAAAATCAAGGCGAGACCCATTCGGCCAAACTGAGAGGCGTCACTCCACGCATTAGACAGATTTTGCAGAATTCACGAGCTGCGATTCGATCAGACGGCCCTGTCTTCCTCGATGGCTTCAACCCATAATTGCAGCGTCAGGTCTTCGCGCTTCGGATTGCCGAGGTACGGACGAAGCTCTTGATCGTAACGGTCGCGAAGCAACTTCAGATCGAAAGGAACGGCACGAGCCAAATATCGCACATCGCTTCGATCGCGCTCGATGTTGCGTTCAAGCTTGGTCAGCGCGAGATCGTAAGGGTCGAGGGCCATCAGACGCAAATTCTGAAATGCTCCAGGGAACATCTCCCGAAGACGGCTCTCGTATTCGTAGGGTGGCTGGGCGACCGTGACTCGATCTAAATACACGCCGTATTTTCTGAATAGCGGACCACCGAGCATCGCGACCTGCGAGAAAGCATCCGCAGCTGAGCGCGGAGCGATCTCCAGCACATCCACATCGGCAGTAGGCCGACTCAGGCCATAAAGCATCGTGACAACGAAACCGCCAATACAGTCGAGGCGCACCGTCGAGGTCGCAATTCGATCCAGTTCGTTGAGGAATGACCGCCACGGTTCCGGTATCGCTTCACGAGGGGACATAAGCCAAGTGTTTCACGTCGAGATCCGTGAGCAGATTCCAGTGGCGCGCCTTTGGAGGGCGATTCTGGCGAAGCCATTTGCGCTCGGCTTGCGTCATGGAGTTGTTGGAGAGCGTGTCCTCTCTTGCGAGTCGGGAACGCTCTAGAACAGCGACCTGGCGCGAGAGGCTCGCCTTTCGCGACTGGTCGCCCGTCTTATCTGCGAACTCCTCTGCAACAGCCACAACGAACCCAAGCCTGTTCTGGCGGTCGTTCAGCTTGGCGTTACGGGTGAGCCAGTCCCAATCCATTTCCGGATACGTATAGACCACCCAGGGAAGCGCCTCAACGACTCTTCGATCCAGTGTGTCCTGATCGAGTGCCAGGAACAGCAGTCGAGCCGGGTTGTAGTGGGATTTTCCCCGAAGGTAGGAAAACCCGGGGTATCCCAGCGCACCCAGTTCTGACTTGAACCCGCTTTCATCCAAAGTCGGAGGTGGATCAACCTCAAGGGGCAAGGCTGTGGGTGGGAGACGGAAGACTCTCGTTGCTTGGGCAGCGAGTTCCGCCGTCACCGGGCGACGCCCTCGTTCGAGCATCGACAGGTAGGCCTGCGTCAGGCCCAACCGCGATGCAGCTTCCTGCTGCGTCAGGCTGGCCTGCTCCCGCCCGTTTTTCAGTGTTTCTCCGGTCACGGCATTCATCCTGGCCCAATTATAACATTAATTGTTATATGGCCGAGTGATTCCGCTGGGGGGCGGCGGATCATCGGTCAGGAAGCCAGCGGCGCAGCCACCGAGAGAGATGATTTCCGCGAGGAGCTGGCGCATTCTTTCGGCGGCCAATTCCAGCAATTCGAGGTTAGGATTTGGCATCGACGGACGTCTCGAGCCTTCGCGTCAGTTCGTGGGTCGCCAGCTTCCGTTCCCGGGCTCGCCCGTTACGGAGAGCATCCACCAGGGCAAGCAATTGATAAAGACGTTCGTCTGCAAGAGCAGCTTTCGGAACATTCTTGTGGAGAGGTGTGAAACTGTAGCCACTAACCTTTCCATCCGCATACGGCCAGACCGGGGGCAACTCGCCGGCATCGGCTATGGCCCTGGAGAGCGGCGGAGCCGCATAGCTCGTCGGCACGCCGCGCGTCGGAGGTCCGATCTCGGCGGGGAATGCGTATCGGATGCCGTGAATCAGGAATTCGAGCAGAGAGGAACGATTCAGGCGATCCCCCAGTTCCGGACCCTGAAGCAGGTGCGACGTTCGCGCACGCTTCACGGAGGCGTAAACCTCCGAAGGGTAAAGGTGCAGTTCATTCGCCAAGCGCAGGTAAGGAGGACGTTCGCTTTTTTCGAGCGAAAGCTTGAGCATGACGACGATGTCGAGCGGCCTCAACATGGTTCGATTATACAATATTCAAATAACTTGAATACAGAATAAACTAGGGACATCGCCATCGGGAAATGGGTGTCATCGGGTGCAAAATTGGGGGCGCCGCATCGTCGATTGCGTAATTTCGGCGGATTCAATAGCCACTCCGTGCAGTTGCAGCCAATCGATCTACATTGCACCACGAATTGTGCAACCAGTAACGCTCGATAAATGAGGTGGTTGGACGGCTCAACAGCCACCAAACAGCCATCAAGTTGTCGCGTCCACAGTGCAAAAGGTCCGGTTTTGCGGGGAAAAATCCGCCAGAGAGCCTAGTGGCTGTTTTGATGGCTGTTCGTTTCCAACTTTTGTGCATTTCGCTGCGATTCACTGCAAGTCTTTCGCTCACCGTAACGCTATGTATATAAACCGCTTATGCGGACTCCTGCGATGGCCTGCGACTACCTGCAAAACCTCAAAAAACAGACTCAAAATCCGCCGAGACAACCTCTCGTGGGGGTTCGACCCCCCCCTCCCGGCACCAAACAATATCCTGAAGCGTTGCGTGATGGAAGTGACCGTTCAACGGGTCGCGAACACCGCTTGCCCGATGTCGTGCGCAATCACTTCCGGCGATTTGTCCGCAAGGTTCATGACCCGATGTGCTGGTTCGCGTACAGCACCCTCCGCTCCCTGTACCGCGCCCTGGCACTCTCAGTTTCGTGCAACAGCGGAGGATAGATACCACCCTCCTGCCTCTCCTGTGGAGGCAGCGATCGATGAGCGTTTGAAACGGCGCGTCGAGAAAGACAACGAAGCTGCGTCATGGCGCTGCCGGAGCGAATCACCAGCGAGGCTGGTCCCTTCTTGTATTCTTCCTCCTCTTGACAGTCGAGAGGAAAGAGCGTACTTCTCTTGACTATCGAGTGGAGAGGCCGGATGGCGGAGAAACCGGGAGAACTGGTGCAGGGAACGCTGGAGATGCTGGTGCTGAAGACGCTCGCCCTGGAACCCATGCACGGATACGGAATTGCGCTGCGGATCGAGCAGATCAGTGATGGCGTGTTCCGCGTCAATCCGGGTTCTCTGCTGCCCGCCCTGAGCCGCATGGAGCGCGCGGGGCGAATCCATTCCGACTGGAGAGCGACGGAGAACAACCGTAAAGCAAAGTATTACCTGTTGACGGCGCGGGGACGGAAGGCGCTGGAAGCAGAACAGCGGCAGTGGGGCCGCCAGGTATCGGCCATCGCCAGAATTCTGGAGGCGTGAGGACGACATGAGCGTACTGGGAAAACTGGCAGGCGGAGTGCGAGCGCTGCTGCGGCCACGTGCGCGCAATGCGGAGATTGAGGCAGAGCTGCGCAGCTTCGTCGCATCTTCCATCGACGACAAGGTGCGCGGGGGAATGACCCGCGAGGCAGCGGAGCGGGCGGCGCGCGCGGAAGTGGGCAGCGCCGAGACGGTGAGGCAGAAGGTGTGGTCCGCGGGATGGGAATCGCTGCCGGAATCGGTGTGGCAGGACATCCGCTATGGTGTGCGCCAGATGCTGCGCTCGCCCGGCTTCGCTGTCGTTGCGATTCTGACCCTCGCGTTGGGGATTGGCGCGAACACGGCGATATTTACGCTGGTTCAGGGAATCCTGCTGCGTTCGCTGCCGGTGAGGGATCCCGCGCGGCTCTATCGCATCGGCGACCGAACCCATTGCTGCTACTTCGGCAGTTTCGAGAGCGACGATGGCGATTTCGATCTCTTCTCCTACGATCTCTATCAGCGCTTTCAGAAATCGGCGCCGGAGTTCGAACAGCTGGCGGCGGTCGAGGCCGGCGGCAACGGCTTTAGTGTGCGCTGGGGCTCCGCTCCCGCCACGGCCATGCGCGCGGAGTATGTCTCGGGCAACTACTTCACCACCCTGGGTGTGGGTGCCTACGCCGGCAGGCCGCTGGCGGCGAGTGACGATACGAGGAGTGCCGCGCCGGTCGTGGTTCTGAGCTATCGGGCATGGCAGACGGAGTTGGGTGGAAAGCCGGGCGTCGTCGGCTCCACGGTTTATCTCGAGCAGCACCCGTTTACGGTAGCGGGTATTGCGCCGCCAGGATTCTACGGCGATCGAATCGCGCCCATTCCGCCCGATCTCTGGCTGCCCCTGGCCAGCGAGCCGCTGTTCGAGGGAGCCAACTCCGCGCTGCTGGAGCCGGACACCGCCTGGCTTTACGCCATAGGCCGGTTGCAGCCCGAGGTCAACCTGGGCTCGCTGCAAACGAAGTTGTCCGGCGTGCTCCGGCAATGGATGAACACGATACCCACGTTTACCGATCATGGCGGTGCGGCGGAAATTCCGAAGCAGCATGTGGTGCTTTCGCCCGCGGGGGGCGGGATCCAGACACTCCAGCAGCAAACCGGCACCGGGCTTCGCATGTTGATGCTTCTCTCCGGCGTGGTGCTGCTCATCGCCTGCGCCAACATTGCGAACCTGTTGCTGGCGCGAAGCATGGCGCAGCGCGCAGAGATTGCCGTCCGCATCAGCCTGGGCGCGGCACGCGGGCGCATCATTCGCCAGATCGTCACCGAAAGCCTGATTCTGAGCGCGAGCGGAGGAGCCGCGGGGTTGGCGGTCGCTTTCCTGGGCTCGCGCGCCGTTCTCGCGCTGGCCTTTCCACTCTCGCAGAACATGCCGGTTGCGGCACGCCCCTCGTGGCACGTCCTGCTCTTCGCGTTTGTGGTTTCGTTGCTCACAGGACTGCTCTTCGCCGCCGCTCCGGCGTGGGTCTCCTCCAACTCGGAGCCTGCAGAGGCCTCGCGCGGGATCGGCCCTTCGTCGCGCGACCATGCTTCGTTGCCCCAGCGTCTGCTGCTGATCTTCCAGTTCGCGCTCTCGATCGTCCTTCTCACCAGCGCATTTCTCGCTACGCAATCCCTCTCCAATCTCGAAAATCAGAGAATGGGCATCGACGCCAGGGATCGATATACGGCGCAGATCGATCTGAAAGGCGGCGGCTACGCACCCGACCAGTTGAATTCGGTTTATCGCCAGCTGGAGGACGGCTTTCGGGCGCTGCCCGGGATGGTGAGCGTGAGTTTCGCGCGCTACCTTCCCTTAGAGGGCAACGAATGGGGTGGCTGCGTGATGATCAAGGGTGGGCCCGTGCCGGGACCGGCGGACAACTGCTTTTCCGACTGGGATCGCGTGAGCCCGCCATTTCTGGATTCAGTGGGAGTGCCTTTAATCCGGGGACGAGGGTTCACCGATGGCGATGAGAGCGCCGCGTTACCGGCGGTGCTGGTCAATCAGGCGTTTGTGAAAAGGTTCTTTGCGCACCAGGATCCGCTCGGGCAGCGCTTCGGAGTCAACGGAGCCCAGTACGCGGACGCATTTCAGATCGTCGGGGTCTTTGCCGATTTCAAATTGAGCGACCCGCGCAGAGAGCCTCAGCCGCTCTTTCTGCGGCCTCTTGGACAGCTGTACGCCGGATACACCGACCCTACCCTTCTGGCGGCCGAGCAGAGTTCGCTCTACCTGAATCGCATCGTTCTTCAGTTCGATCGGTCTCAGCCGGATGCCGAGCAACTGGTTCGGACCGTGGTGGCGAACGTGAATCCGAATATCCCGGTCATCCGCGTTCAGTCCTACCCAGCCGTGGTGGCCGGCAATTTCAACCAGGACAGACTGCTCGCCAGGCTGACCGAAGCCTTTGGCATTCTCGCCCTGATCCTGGCTTCGGTTGGCCTGTACGGCGTCATGTCGTATCTGGCAACACGGCGCACCAGTGAGATTGGGATTCGCATGGCGCTGGGGGCCTCGCGCTCAGGCATCATTTCTCTCATGATGCGCAGCGCGTTCCTGCAGGTTTTCGCCGGACTGGCCATCGGAATCCCCGCCAGCCTGGCCGTCGGCCGGATGATGAAGCACCTTCTTTTTGAAGTAAGCGCCAACGCTCCGCTGGCTTTCCTCGGCGCTGCCGTGATGCTCGGCGCCTGCATGGCGGTTGCAGCCATCATTCCGGCGATCAGAGCCGCCTCACTCGATCCGATGAGAGCCTTGCGGACGGAATGATCGCCCACCGCCTCGCTCGATCGCGGTGACGCTCCCTTCGTTTCCTGGCGCCGTGTCCCCCGATTTCTCTATGCCCATTCCTGAACAACCCTGTCTGATACCGGACAGTGAGGCCGGCGTGCGACACGGACCGTTGCTCGGATCATCAGGGGTTTTCCCGTTCTGATTCGGCCCCCGGGACCGGCGCTACAATTGCTGATCTGATTTGGGAGATGCACGTATGAATTCCCTGCCCCAGGACTTGCGGTTCGCCCTTCGACAGCTCAGAAAGTCTCCGGCCTTCACCTGTACCGCGATCGTCACGCTGGGACTTGGCATCGGGGTGAACGCGGCCATGTTCTCCGTCATCGAACAGGTCCTGCTCCGCCCCCTGCCCTATCGCCGTGCCTCGCAGCTGGTGATGATCGCCCCGCACCCTCTCAACGGCGGCGACTTCGAGCCGGCATCTCTCCCGGACGTGCGCGACTGGAAATCCCGCACCCACGTTTTTTCCGACATGGCCTGGTGGACGATTCAGGTACCCACTCTGGGCGGCCGCGATAACCCCGAACTGGTCGCGCAAATCAGCGCCAGCCCCAATTTGCTCGACGTGCTCGGCGCGCGACCCGCCCTCGGCCGCGGCCTTCTGCCCTCGGACATGAGTGCAGGAAGGGCGGACGTCGTCATCCTCGGCGATTCGGTCTGGCACAAGGTTTTCCACGCTGACCCGTCTGTCGTCGGTCGAACCGTGCCCATCAATGGAGAGCCGTACACCATCGTCGGCGTCATGCCGCCGAATTTTGAGTTCCCCCAGAACACCGGGGACGAGATTTACTCGCCCCTGCCCACGGACAAATCGTTTGAAGATCGCGGCAGCTCTTCTCTGTCTGCGGTGGCTCGCCTGCGCCCCGGCGTCAGCGTCGCGGAGGCGCAGCAGGAGATCTCCGCCGTCCATGCGCAGCTGCTCCATGAGTATTCTTCCAGCGAGTCGTCGGAACCGGTGCGCGTGGAAACCCTGCGCGATCTCGCGACCGACACGGTGCGCACCGGCCTTTACGCGCTCGATGCGGCGGTGGCCGTGGTGTGGCTCATCGCCTGTGCCAATCTTGCGGGGCTGATGCTGGCGCGCGCCAATGGCCGTCGCCGCGAGCTCGCCATCCGCGGCGCTCTCGGTGCCGCCAAATCCCGCCTCGTCGGTCAATTCGTCACCGAGAGCCTGCTGGTCAGTCTCATCGGCGGTGCTGCGGGACTCGCGGCAGCGTGGACGGCATTGCGCATCCTCAGCCATTACCTCGCCAGTGCGCTCCCCTTTGGCGAAAACATCCACGTGGACGCCGGTGTCTGCGCCATCCTCGTCCTTTTCTCCTGCCTCTCCGCAATTCTGTTTGGCGTCGGGCCCGGGCTGTATGGCGCCAACCTGCCCGTACAGGAAAGTCTTCGCGATGGCGCCGCCGCCTCCGGCACCAGCAGGAAGCACGCGCGCTGGCGCGATGCGCTGGTGGTCGGCGAAATCGGCATGACCCTGGCCCTGCTGATCGCCGCCGGCCTGCTCATTCAGACCCTCTGGCAGCTTCGCCACACCAATCTCGGCTTCGCTCCGCAGCAGGTGGATACCACTTCGATCTTCATGCCCACGCACGGCGCGTGGTGGGAAGGCGGCGACGCCAAAGCGCCCAACATCGTCACGACCTTCTACGATCCACTCCAGGAAAAGCTGCGCCACAGTCCGGGCATCGAATCGGTCGGGCTCGCGACCATCCGCCCCTTCACCGCCAGCCACTTCACACTCGACACCTGGCTGGCCGACCAGCCGCAGCCGCCGCAGAGAGAGCAGATCGGCGCCGCTGCGCGTGCCAGCAACGCGGATTATTTCCGCACCATGGGGATCGCGATCACCAGCGGCCGCGACTTTGCCGACACCGATCGTCCCGGAAGTCCGCTGGCGGTTCTGGTGAATCAGGAGTTCGTCCGCAGAGTTCTGCACGGCCGCAACCCGCTCGACAGCAGGCTCAGGTGGGACGATTCCGATAAGCAACTCACCGCCACCATCGTTGGCACCATCGCCGACATTCATCAGGATTCAGCCAGGGCCGCTTCGTCCCCTGAAATCTACTTCGACCTCGATCAGCTGGTTCCCGGGCAGGACTTGTATTCGATCCTCGTCACCTTCCACACGGATGTCGTGGTGCGCACGCGTCTGGCGCCGGAAGCCGCGTTCCGCGCGGTCCGCGATGCGGTGCACGGTCTCAATCCCAATCTCGCCTTCGCGGAGCAAACCACCATGCAGCAGGTAGTGGATAACTCGCTGGGTCCGCAAACCCTCGCCGCTCGCCTGCTGGCCATCTTCGGCTTCGTCGCTCTGCTCATTGCCGTTGCCGGGATCTACGGACTGCTCGCGTATTCGGTGAGCCAGCGCACGCGCGAGCTTGGAGTCCGCCTTGCCCTAGGCGCCCAGCGAGAAACCATCCTGTGGCTGGTGCTGCGCCATGCGCTCCTTCTGCTGGCCATCGGTGTGGGCGTCGGCCTAGCCGCAGCATGGGCGGCCAGCAGCGTTCTGCGCTCCTTCCTCTATGGGTCGCCCGGTTACAACGCTGCCACTATCCTGCTCGTCATTCTTACGCTGGGCATCTGCGGATTGACGGCCAGCTATTTGCCCGCGCGCCGCGCCGCCAGTGTCGATCCGGTCGAGGCGCTGCGCAGCGAATAGCTCGACCATGTGTAACTAACGCTGTTTCTCAATCCGGGAGAATGAACGATGTTCTCACTCGCACAGGATCTCCGCTTCGCACTTCGGCAACTCCGGAAATCGCCCGGATACGCCTTCGTCGCCATCCTCACTCTGGCGCTCGGCATTGGCGCCAACACTGCGATCTTTCTCCTGACCTGGTCGATCCTGTTGAAAGGCCTGCCCGTCCAGAACCCCGGCGAACTCATCCGCTACACCTTCCGCAGGAGCGACAGTGAACTCGGTCTTTCCTACCGCCAATATCAGGCTCTGGAGCAGCGGCAGGGCGTCGCCACCGGTCTGTTCGCGTGGAGCGACGGGGACGCTGTGTTGCAGCGCGACGGCCAGTCCGGGAAGATCCCCATCGCCATGGCCACTGGCTCGCTCTTCAGCGTTCTCGACCTTCGACCGGCGCTCGGCCGCGGCTTCGAGCCGCCAGCCGGCGAGCCCGGCTCACCCTATCAGCCGGAGGCACTGCTCTTCTGGGATTATTGGCAGAGCGCCTTCCATGGAGATCCTTCGATCATCGGCCGCACGCTCCATCTCAAAGACGTCTTTGTCCCTGAGGGCGGCAGCGTTTCCATCGTGGGCGTGCTGCCCCGGGGATTCAGGGGCGTCCAGGCCGGCCAGCTCCCCGCTATGTTATTTCCGCTTTCGTTCGAACGCGTGCTGCATAAGAACGCCATGATCGATAATCCTTCCGGGTCCTTCTGGCTCACGGTCATGGGGCGCATGCGCCCGGGAGAGAACGTTCGGAACGCCCAGGCGAATCTGACCTCCATTGTGCAGAGCGTCAACGAGGCGGCCGATCCGTCGCATCGCTTCCTCAACGGCGGCTTCTTCTCGGGCTACCACCTCGGCGTCGAGTCGGGGCGGAGCGGCCAGTCGTGGCTTCGTTTCCGCTTCAGCAAACCCCTGCTCGCACTTGAGGCCCTGTGCGGCGTCATGATGCTCCTCTGCGGCGTCAATATCGCTCTTCTGGTGCTCTCGCGGGTCAGCGGACGCCTGCACGAATTCGCGATGCGCAGCGCCCTGGGCGCGACGCGCCGCCGGCTGATCTCTCAGGTGCTGACGGAAACTCTGCTGCTGGGCGCGGGTGGTCTTTGCGCGGGCGGCATCCTCGGCTGGCAGCTCGCCCGGTGGCTCGTGAATATGATCGGCGAACCCGGATCGCCCGCGGCCCTTCATCTGGACGCGAGCGCAGTCGTCTTTTTCTTCGCAGCGGCGATCAGCCTGGGCGCCGCGTTGCTGGCCGGTCTGTGGCCGGCATGGCGGGCTTCCAGCCGTGCGACTGCTCTCGATCTGCGCCAGATGGGCTCCGGCCGATCCACTGCACGCTTCGGCCGCTGGATTTTGCCCCTCCAGGTGGCTCTGGGCGTCGTGCTGCTCAACGCCGCGCTGCTGCTGGCCGGCACCCTGGTGAACTACCTCGACGAACACTCGGGCTTTGCCGCAGACCGCGTCCTGATGGCGGAACTCGATTTCAGCAATGCAGCAGGCAGGGCGCAGGCCGATCAGCCCGTGCGCAACCTCGAGTTCCTCCACCAGGTGCAGGCCATGCCTGGCGTGCAATCGGCCGCACTCATGGAGCTGGCCCCCATTTCCGGCGGATTCTCCGTGAGCGACTATTACACGCGCGATGCGAAGGGAAATCTCCACATCAATGAGCAGGTGTGGCCGCAGACTGTTTCCACGGACTACTTTCGCGTGATGGGCACCCACATCCTCGAGGGCCATGGGTTCACGGCCGCGGATCTCTCCGGCGACCCGACCTGCATCCTCAGTGCCGGTGCCGCGGCCTACTTCTTCCCCGGCCAGCCCGCCGTCGGTCGCTTTCTGAATGCAGGCAACGGAACCGAGAAGCCGGGAACCGGGGCACACTGCCGGGTGATCGGAATCGCGGAAGACGCCCGCCTTGCCAGCCTTCTTCAGCCCTCTCCGATCAGCGTCTACGTGCCACTGGAAGCAGAAAAACGTCCCCTGGTCTACACGAACCTCGCGGTCCGCGCGGCGAGCCCGCAAATGGCTGCAGGCGCGATTCGCCAGGCTTTTGCCCGTGTCTTTCCAGGAGCGCCGCAACCGCGCACCTGGCTCTTTCGCGATGCCATCCGCCACGACCTCAGTGGCCAGCGCCTGCTCTCCGGCGTCTCGGGCGGATTCGCGCTTCTCGCGCTCGTCCTGGTCGCAACCGGCCTCTACGGCATCCTTTCCCGCACCGTGGTTGAACGCCGCCGCGAAATCGGCATTCGCATGGCCCTCGGCGCACGGCGGCAGCAGATCGTCTCTGCCCTTGCCCGCACCGCGGCCCTGCGCATCGGCATCGGCCTGGCAGCCGGCGCCGCTCTGGCCGCGGTTGCCGGTCATCTGCTGCAGTCGTTGCTCTACGGAGTCACACCCACGAGCCCGTGGATGGCGCTGGCGACGCTGGCCGTGCTGCTCGGTGTGTTAACGCTGGCGTTTATTTTTCCGGCGGGACGCGCTGCCTCGGTCGATCCCATGGAGGCAATCCGCGACGAGTAGCTCGCTGCGTTGCGCTTCCTGGCTCCGGCTTCTGGCTACGGGCTTCCCGGTCCGCATCCTCCCAACCGCTGCCTCATCTAATTGCTGCATGGTTCTTCCCATCTCGATCCTTGACCTCGTCGGAATGCGCCCCGGCGAATCTCCGAACCCGGCAATTGCCCGCTCCGTCGATCTTGCCCGACACGCCGAGCAGTGGGGTTACCGTCGCTTCTGGCTCGCCGAACATCATTCCATCGCCGGAATCGCCTGCTCCGCCACGTCCGTCCTCATCGGCCATGTTGCCTCGGCCACCAATACCATCCGCGTCGGCAGCGGCGGCATCATGCTGCCGAACCACGCTCCCCTGGTGGTCGCTGAGCAGTTCGGCACCCTCGCCGCCATCTATCCAGGCCGTATCGACCTCGGCGTCGGCCGCGCACCCGGCGGCGACTTCCACACCATGCGCGCCCTGCGCCGCGATCTCCATCAGACCGGCGACGACTTTCCCCAACTCCTCGAAGAGCTGCGCACCTACCTCGGCCCCGAACGCCCCGGTCAGGCGGTGAAAGCGATCCCAGGCCAGAACAGCAACGTCCCCATCACCCTGCTCGGCTCCAGCGACTTCAGCGCGCAGCTGGCGGCGCAGCTTGGCTTGCCTTTTGCCTTCGCCGCGCACTTCGCTCCCGATCTGCTCGATCACTCCACCAGCCTTTACCGCCGTCACTTCCGCCCCAGCGACGTTCTTCAGCGGCCCTGGCTCATGGTCGGCGTCCAGGTCATTGCCGCCGAAACCGACGCCGCTGCTCGCCGTCTCTTCACCACTCCTCAGCAGCGTTTTCTGCGGCTCATCCGCAGCCAGCCCGTCGAGTTACTTCCCCCGGTCGATTCCATGGATGACATCTGGCAGGACTGGGAACGGGTTGCCGTCGAGAGCAAGCTCCGCGCAGCGATCGTCGGTTCCAACGCAACCGTCAGAGCCGGACTCGAAGCCCTCGTCGCGGCCACCGGTGCCGACGAAGTCATCGTCGTTACCGATACGTGGGAGCAGGCGGACCGGCTCGAGTCGTATCGGCGCGTGTCTCAGATAGCAACACAGATTCAGGTGGGTTCAGCCGAGGTTGTGGAAGCCTGATCGCGACAGGGTGTCCGGTCCCCACAGCAAAGGAATCCGCGGCAGGAAAGCTGCCGGGACGAAGGGAGATTTAAAGAGAATCGGGCTGGGCGGGAGGCATCTGCGCCTGGGCACGCTGCGCAGCAATCTGGCCTGCGTGCCGGAACAGCTTCCCGAATGCGGCTCGGCAGATTCCGTAGGCGGCCAGTACTCCAAAAGCCAGCGAGGCAAGCGCCGCGCAAACCAACATCAGCGTATTCATTGCTTCCTGCATATCTGCAATGCTCTCCCCGACCTGGCCGGGGATCCTTCACCTTCTGGATTCGATGCGCCGTCCGGGCGTACATTCCCGCTGCACCATCCGATGCCATTCCTAACAGAAAGGGGGCCACGTTGACCCACTTTTCTATTGGCGAATAAGATACCGAAAGGATTAGCTGTCCGAATTCTAGCCCGAGCGTCCTGTTTTGCAACTGACACTAGAGTGCTATCTGCCATCTCTGTCTCTATTCTTCATTTTTTGGTTTTACAGCCGACCCCTCCTGTGCTATGCCCATCACCCAAATAACCGTTCGCGGTGCCCGCCAGCACAACCTGCGCGACATCAACGTGCAGATTCCGCGGAACACCCTTACTGTTGTCACCGGGCTTTCCGGTTCCGGGAAATCTTCCCTCGCCTTCGACACCATCTACGCTGAAGGCCAGCGCCGCTACGTCGAAACCCTCTCCGCCTACGCCCGCCAGTTCCTCGACCAGATCGAGCGTCCCGACGTCGACTCCATCGAGGGCCTCTCGCCCGCCATCTCCATCGAGCAGAAGACTACCAGCCGCAGCCCGCGCAGCACTGTGGGCACCATCACAGAGATTTACGATTATCTGCGCCTGCTCTACGCGTCGGTGGGTGTTCCCCACTGCCCGCGCTGCGGCCGCCCGATCTCGCGCCAGTCCGCGGAACAAATCGTCGAGCGCATCCTCGCCTTGTCTCCCGGCGAACGCGTCACCATCTACGCGCCTGTCGTTCGCGGCCGCAAAGGTGAGTTTAAGGATCTGCTCGATAAACTTGATCAGCAGGGCTTTCGCGCCCGTGTCGACGGCGAAATCCGCGACCTCTCGGATCCGCCTAACCTCGAAAAGCGCAAGAACCACACCATCGAAGCCGTGGTCTACCGCGCCGTCCTGAAGCCCGGCATCGAGAAAGCCCTCCAGGCCTCGGTCGAGAAAGCTCTACAGATGGCCAACGGCCTGGTGCTCGTCGCCACGCAAAAAGACGAGCAGCTTTATTCGTCCTCGATGGCCTGCCCCGATTGCGGCCTCGACGTTCCTAAACTCGAGCCTCGCAGCTTTTCGTTCAACTCGACCTATGGCGCCTGTCCCGACTGCCACGGCCTCGGCAGCATCTACGACTTCGACCCCGCCAAGGTCATCACCGACTGGTCGAAACCGCTCCTCGACGGCGCGCTCGGCCCAGGTTCAGCCTCGCAATATCTCCTGCGCCTGATCAAAATCGCCGCCGAACGCTACAAGATCGACCTGAAAGTCCCCTTCGAGCAGCTCACCTTCAAACAGCAGGAACTTCTCCTCTGCGGACCGCCGCAGGCGGAAGCACCGCGCACCGGCTTTCACGGCATCCTCGCGTATTTGCGCGACTCCCTCGAAGAAGCCCGCTCGGACACCTACCGCGAGTGGATGATGCAGTACATGTCGGCCTCCGAATGCCCGGTCTGCCACGGCCAGCGCCTTCGTCCTGAATCCCTCGCGGTCAAAATCGACGGCATGTCCATCGCGGAATTCACGGCTCTCTCCATGGAACGCGCCCTCGAACGGGCCCGCGCCATCTCCTTCACTGCTCGTGAAGCCCTGGTCGCCGAACGCCTGCGCAAAGAAATCGTCGAGCGCCTGCAGTTCCTCAATGCCGTCGGCCTCAGCTATCTTTCGCTCGACCGCAGCGCCGCCACGCTTTCCGGCGGCGAAGGCCAGCGCATCCGCCTCGCCACGCAGATCGGCTCGCGGCTCCGCGGCGTCCTCTATGTTCTCGACGAGCCCTCCATCGGCCTCCATCAGCGCGACAATCAGCGCCTCATCTCCGCCCTCGAATCCCTGCGCGACCTCGGCAACACGGTCCTCGTTGTCGAACACGATGAGGAAACCATCCGCCATGCCGACTACGTTCTCGACCTCGGCCCCGGAGCCGGCCGTCTCGGCGGCCAGGTCGTCGCCGAAGGCACACCCGACGTCATCATGAACACGCCGGCCTCGCTCACCGGCCGCTATCTCTCCGGCAAAATCTCCACGCTGCAGCGCCTCGTTCCGCGTCCGGTCACCGGCAAATGGATCACCGTCGAGGGTGCACGCAGCCACAATCTCAAAGACCTCACCGTCAAATTTCCCGTCGGTATCATGACCGTCGTCACCGGCGTCTCCGGCTCCGGCAAGAGCACCCTCGTCAACGACATCCTTTACCGCGCCCTTGCCCAGGAACTCTACGGCTCGCGGGAAGCGCCCGGCGCGCATACTCGCATCAAGGGCTTCGACCTTCTCGATAAGGCGATTCGCATCGACCAGGCCCCCATCGGGCGCACGCCCCGCTCCAATCCCGCGACCTACACCGGCGTCTTCACTGCCATCCGCGACCTTTTCGCCATGCTTCCCGAGTCGCGCGAACGCGGCTACAAGGCGGGCCGCTTCTCTTTCAATGTTCAGGGTGGCCGCTGCGAGGCCTGCCAGGGCGAAGGCCAGCGCCGCATCGAAATGAATTTCCTGCCCGACGTCTACGTCCAGTGCGAAGTCTGTAACGGACGCCGTTACAATCAGGAAACCCTGGCCGTCAAATTCAACGGCCACTCCATCGCCGACGTCCTTGATCTCACTATCGAGGACGCGCTCCCTGTGCTCGGCGACATTCCCCAGGCGCGCCAGAAGCTGCAAACCCTGGTCGACGTCGGCCTCGGCTACATCCACCTCGGCCAGTCCGCCACCACCTTATCCGGCGGCGAAGCCCAGCGGATGAAGCTGGCCCGCGAGCTTTCCAAACGCCAGACCGGCCGCACCCTCTATCTGCTCGATGAACCCACCACCGGCCTGCACTTCGACGATGTCCGCAAGCTGCTCGAGGTCCTGCACCGTCTCACTGACCTCGGTAACACGGTGATCATCATCGAGCACAATCTCGATGTCATCCGCAACGCGGACTGGATCATCGACCTCGGCCCCGAGGGTGGCGAGGGCGGCGGCCACACCGTCGCCGAAGGCCCCCCCGAACAGGTCGCGGGCATACCCCACTCGTATACTGGCCAATTCCTGCGGCCCTGGTATTCTGGAGCGAATCACTCCGCCGCCGGGTCCGTCGACGGGTCCGCTCGAAAACCGTCGGCGAATGGAAGCCGGACCTCGCGTTCGAAATCCTCTGGAAGATCACCAGGAAAAGAGACCATCCAATGAGCGACATCGACGCTGGCTTCGAGGAGCCACGCAGCCCCGAGGCGAGTCCGGAAGCGAGCCCGGAATTCCCGCAGTCGACCCTCGAACCTCCAGGCTATCTGTGGCGGCCCATCGAGCCTCCCCCGCCGACGCTCGAACTGGTTCCTCCGCCTCCTCCGCCGCAGCTGCTTCCGCACATCGGCCATGTCCTGGTTTTTCTCCTCCTCGTCTTCCCCGCTCTCATTGGCGGCTACCTCATCGCGCTCTTCACCATCTATGCGTTCCATCCGCACGACCGTCTGCCCGTCCTGATGCAGGAAATCGGCCGCAACGTCCTTTATGCCATTTCCATGCAGGCGGCCATTTACGTGGTGCTGTGGATCCTCTCAGCGCTCGTCTTTTCCCTCTGGTGGCGTCGCACCTTTGCGCAGGGCATCCACTGGAACCTCTCCACCGCAACGCGCTGGCTTCCGCTGCTGGCCGGCCTCGGCGTGCTCACCGGCCTGGCCATCACCTTCGCCGGCAATTTCCTGCCCATGCCGAAAGCGCCGCCCATTCTCGAGGACATCACGAAGTCCCGCGCCGGCGCTTTTGCGCTCATGGCCTTCGGCGTTACCCTTGCGCCACTCACCGAAGAGCTCGCCTTTCGCGGATTCCTTCTGCCCAGCCTGGTGAACATCTTCCGCTGGCTCGAACGCAAGCGCACCGTCAGCGAAGCTGTTGTGCGCACCCTCGGTATCCCGCTCTCCATCGTTCTCACGTCCATCCCCTTCGCGCTGATGCACTCCGCGCAGGTCTCCAACTCCTGGGGACCGGTCCTGCTCATCGGTTGCGTCAGCATCGTGCTTTGCATCGTGCGGCTGGCCACGGACTCCCTCGCCGCCGGCGTAGTCGTGCACGCCTGCTACAACCTCACGCTTTTCTCCGGCCTTCTCTATCAGACCGACTGGTTCCGCCACCTGGACAAACTCAAAACCTAAACCGGGACCGGGCCTTGGCGGAAGCAAGATCCCTGCGCGCGGAGCGCGTCCGCCGGGCGCAGCGTCCCTGTTATCCTTCCCCCAACTCCATGGCCACCGCCGCCACAGCAGGAAAAACCCTCCGCACCGCCGGCATCGCGCTCTTCCTGCTCACCTGCCTCAACCTCTTCAACTTCATCGACCGCTATGTGCTGCCCGGCGTCCAGCCGCTCATCCAGCACGAATTTCACATCGATGACGCGCGCGCTGGTCTGCTGACCTCCGCCTTTTTCTTCACCTACATGCTCATCGCGCCGCTCACCGGATGGCTCGGCGACCGCCTGCCCCGCAAGCCTCTCATCGTCGCGGGCGCGCTCCTCTGGAGTGCGGCCACGCTGCTCACTGCCTTCGTCCACGACTACAACACGCTGCTCATCCGCCACGCCGCGGTCGGGGTCGGCGAGGCGACCTTCTCGATCTTCGCGCCCGCCATGCTCTCCGACTTCTATCCCGAAGAAGAGCGCAACAAAGTCCTGAGCATCTTCTACCTGACCATCCCTGTCGGCGGAGCCCTCGGCTATCTCCTCGGCGGGCTGCTCGGGGAGCACTTCGGGTGGCGCGTTCCCTTCTACGTTGCCGCCGCTCCCGGCGTTCTCATCGCTCTCTGCTTCTGGATCTTCGTGCGGGAACCCCAGCGCGGCAGCGCCGACACACTCGCGGTCACCGCAACGCGCAGCAGTTTTCTCGGCCTCTTTCGCAACCCCGCTTACTGGACCGCGACTCTGGGTCTCGCGATGTGGACCTTCTCGGTCGGTGGGATCTCCACGTGGCTGCCCACCTTCCTGACTCGTTTCGCCGGATACTCCGTCGGCGGCGCCGGCATCCGTGCCGGCGAAATCACCGCCATCGATGGCCTGCTCGCCACCGTGGCCGGAGGATGGCTGGCCCAGCGATGGCTCAGGCGCAATCACCGCGCCCTCTATCTCATCTCCGCGTGGGGCGCGGTCCTCGCCATTCCTTTCGGTGTCGTTGTCTTCTTCGGGCCGCCGCGCCTTCTTGTGCCCTCCGCCTTCGCTGCCGAATTCTGTCTCTTCCTGAATACCGGTCCGCTCAACGCCGCCATCGTCAATTCCGTCGCTGCGCCCATCCGTGCCACCGCCATCTCCCTCAACCTCTTCGTGATCCATGCCCTTGGCGATGCCTTCTCCCCCGGCCTCATCGGCCGCATCTCCGATGCCACCAACCTCCGCGTCGGCCTCGGCGCGACGCTCCTCTCCCTCACGATTTCCGGTGCCATCCTCTTCGGCGGTTCCCGTTTCGCGCCGCGTTTGCCCGACCTCGAAGCCGAAACCGCACCCCGTCACCCCTGATCCATGAACGGGCTCTACGTTCTCGCCATCATATTGAACTGGATCATCGCCCTCGCCTGGACCCACCGCGCTCTCACCGCTCGCCGCAACCTGCCGCGCACTCCCGACCTTCTCCGCAGAGACCTCCCTCTACCCTCCGCCCCGGACTCTGCACCCAGCATCACCGTCATCGTTACCGCGCGCGATGAAGCGGCGGCCATCGAAGCAACGCTGCGTTCCCTGCTCGCCCAAACCATCCCCATCCAAATCTTCGCCGTCGACGACCGGTCCACCGACGCGACCGGCTCGATCATGGACCAGCTCGCAAGGGAGGCCGCAGCCGCCGGAAAAATCCTCAGCGCCCTCCACATCGACTTCCTCCCCGCAGGCTGGATGGGCAAGAACCACGCCATGGCCCTCGCCGCCCGTCAAACGGCAACGCCGTGGCTGCTGTTCACCGATGCCGACGTCGTCTTCCAGCCCGACACCCTCGAGCGCGCGCTGCGCTATGCCCAGGAATCCTCCGTCGACCACCTCGTGCTGTTGCCCACCCTGATCCTCAAAACTCCTGGCGAGCGCATGATGTCCGCCGTCTTTCAATCGCTTTCGCTGCTGGCGTGGCGCCCCTGGAAGATTGCCGATCCCAAAGCGAAACGCGAATCCATCGGCATGGGTGCCTTCAACCTCGTCCGCACCGAGGTCTACCAGGCCGCCGGCGGCTACTACAACTGCATCCCCGCCCTCTGCGTCTCACCTTTCCCCTCGCGATTGTCCTCGTCCTCTACGCCATGCTCCGCTCCATGATCGTCACCCTCGCTCGCGGCGGCGTGGCCTGGCGCGGCACTTTTTATCCCCTCCGCGAGCTGCGCCGGCATGCGGGCCCGCTGCGTTAAGTGCCTCTCCCCGAACGCTGAGTACTGATCCCCGAATACCGTCACCTGTGCTCTGTGCCCTGCCCCCTGTAAACTAAGGGTGAGGTCCTCTATGCCCGAAATTCAGCGCAGGAAGACGGTGACCGTCCGTATCGGACAGGTCAAAGTTGGCTCGGAAGCCCCCGTCGTCGTGCAGTCCATGACCAACACCGACACCGCCGACGCGGCCGCGACCATCCAGCAGGTCGCCGAGTTGGTCGAAGCCGGCTCGGAGCTCGTCCGCGTCACCGTCAACAACGATGACGCCGCCAAAGCACTCCCGCACATCGTCGAAGGCCTCGCCCAGCGCGGCATCACAGTCCCCATCATCGGCGACTTCCATTACAACGGGCACCAGCTCCTCAGGAAGTACCCCGCCTGCGCGCAGGCCCTGGCCAAGTACCGCATCAATCCCGGCAACGTCTCCATTGGCCGCAAAGACGACGACAATTTCCGCACCATGATCGAGTGCGCCGTCGAAAATCAGAAGCCGGTGCGCATCGGCGTCAACTGGGGCTCGCTCGACCAGGCCCTGCTCACGCGCCTCATGGACGAGAACTCCAAACTTCCCAATCCCGCGCCGGCGCGCGACGTCATGCTCGAAGCCATGTGCCGCAGCGCTCTGGACTCCGCCGCCGCCGCCGAGCGCTACGGCCTTCGCCACGACCAGATCATCATCAGCGGCAAAGTCTCCGGCGTCCGCGACCTCATCGACGTCTACCAGATGCTCGCCGCCCGCTGCGACTACCCGCTCCATCTCGGCCTCACCGAAGCCGGCATGGGGATGAAGGGCATCGTCGCCTCGACCGCAGGACTCGGACCGCTGCTTCTCCAGGGCATTGGCGACACGATTCGCGTCTCGCTCACGCCCAAACCCGGCTCCAGCCGCACCGAAGAAGTGCTGACCGCCCAGCAGATCCTCCAGTCCCTCGGCATCCGCAGCTTCACGCCGCAGGTCACCGCGTGTCCCGGCTGCGGCCGCACCACCAGCACCTTCTTCCAGGAGCTCGCGCAACAGATCCAGGATTATCTCCGCACCAGCATGCCCGGCTGGCGCGCGCAATATCCTGGCGTCGAAGAATTGAAGCTGGCTGTGATGGGTTGTGTCGTCAACGGCCCCGGCGAATCGAAACACGCCAACATCGGCATCTCGTTGCCCGGCACCTTTGAGGATCCGAAAGCTCCGGTCTACGTCGACGGCCGCCTCATGACCACCCTGCGCGGCGACACCATCGTCCAGGACTTCAAGAAAATCCTCGACGAGTACGTGCGCTCGCGCTACGGCAGCCGCGAACACGAACTGGAGACGACCGCGGTTTAGCGATGTCGCCGGCTGACGATATCGCCCGCATCGCCCTTCAGGAACGTACCCTCGTCTTCCCCGCTTTCAACGAGGAGGCCGCGTGGCGGCTCGGCTCCCGTCTCCGCACCCTCGCTCTCGATCGGAATCTCATCGTCGTCATCGATGTGCGTCGCCCGGCCCATCCGCTTTTCTATGCCGCACTCCCCGGCACCACTCCTGACAACGCGGAGTGGGTCCGCCGTAAGAGCAACGTCGTCTTCCGCTTTCACCGCAGCTCCTATGCCGTCGGTCTCGATCTGGAACAGAAGCAGTCTTCGCTCGAGACCCGCGGCCTTCCCACGGCCGATTACGCCAGCCACGGCGGCAGCTTTCCCATCCGCGTGGTGAACGCCGGCATCGTCGCCGCAATCACCGTCTCTGGCCTGCCCCAGCGGGCCGACCATGAACTGGTCGTCGAAGCGCTCAGCGCAGAGCTCGACCACAACTATGCCGAGCTTCGTCTCCCCTGAACTTTCTCTTCGGAGTTGTTCCCAATCGCCAGGACCATCTGGCCCTGGTCTGTTCGCTGCCGTTTCCCGCGCGCCTGGGGTTCATCGCAACCTTATTGGCTCGAAGTCCCTTGTCCCGCACCCTGAGCAATCTGCCGGTCCGCCGCCAGGGGCAGCGGAATCTCCATGGTCCCGATCCGATCCGTGTTCACGTCGCGCACTGCCACGCGCAGCCACGCCGCCGTCGCCGGCACGTCCAGCGTCTGTTCGGCCCGGAAAAACGGCAGTTGTCCCGGCCCTTTGCCGCTCTGTGCGTCGCCGCGCACTGCGTTTTGCGCAATCCCATTGAGCAGCTTCCCGTCGATGTCATACGCACCCGCCGCAAACTCCAGCACCTGACCGCTCGCATGCGCTTCAGCGCTCTGGTCCAGCACCAGATAGTCGATCTTGTAAGCGCGCAGTGGAATGGGGGGCGGTAACTTCACCGGCTTGTCCTTCTTTCGCACGACAAAGTATGCGGGCTGTTCCACCAGATTCGCCATCTGATCCGGAGTCGCCACAGCCTCGGGCCCCGCATGAAACTGCGCGCGGAAAACAATGTCATGATCGATGGGCGCGCCGTGGTGCATATACGCGTACAGCGAATCCCCCTGCTTATGCGCCACTACCTGATCGGCCACCGCGAGGATCGCCCGCTTATCCTCGTCGGTCAACGGCGCGTTCGGATCCTCTGCATAGTAATAACGGCGATACTCCAGAAGATAGCCTTTCTTGTCGACCTTGACGGCAATCCTCCTCATCGTGCCGTCTTCTTTGGTCTCGCTGGGTGAGTAACTTATCTCGTAGTAAGTCGACCCATTCCTCACCGCGTCTTTCATCGCAGCGCTGTAGTCGTTGGTGTTGTAGTAGGCGCGTCCTCCCGTGGCGTTCGCAATCCTGTCGGCAATGGTGTCGATACCGATCAGCTCCGGCTTCAGTCCCGACACATTGACCGGATAAACCGAAACCTGGCCCGCGTTGAGCGCGTCGATGGCCTGCTTCATCACCTTGAAGTCCCAGCTCTCGCCCATGGTGGTGGGCGCGCTGCCATCGAACCCCTGCGCCTGCAGCGGCGAACCCGCAGGGGAGGACATCACATTACCCACCACCATGTCCTGGATCGCGAACAACGGCACTTCCGACGGAAACTCCGATGACAACCAGATCAGGTTCTTGCGCCCCGGCAATCCTTCCAGGTAACGCGCCACGAAAGTCATGACCTCGAACGGCATATCGACATCCGAGGAGCCATAATTCGCTCCATACAGAAACACCTGCGGTATATCTCCGTCTTTTCTGTGTTGGTCGAACGTTGCCAGCAACTTAGTCGAGTCCGTGGTAAATCCCTGCAACAGCCGAAAATCCTTCGCCAGAAGAAACAGCGCGAATCGCGTTCCCTCCTGGCGCGAGGCGAGAAAATCGGCCAGCTGTTTACGCGCCTGCGGCTGATCCTCCGGCTTCATGTGCACGGCGTCATACACAATCACGAACAGCGGTCCCCGCTCCGGCGCCGTTTCGACATTGACATAGGTATCGGGCGGCAGCGGCGGAACTTTGGGAGCGACGAAGTTCGACTCACTGTTGAAGTCGAATTCATCGAAGGAGCGAATCTCCTGCCACTTCTTGTCCTCGGTCACCGAAAAATTGTTCTTTTTCAACCCCTGAACCGGATTACCGTGGATATCCGTGACTACCACATCCAGCACCACCCGTCGCACCGTCACCGGGATCGTATAAGGGGACTTATTGGAGCTCATGTTCGGCCGGCCCGCACCGCCGCGTTGCGCGTATCCGCACGTCGAAGCCGCAGACAACATCAGGCAGAAACCCGTAACCGGAACCCACAAGGTGGTTCCCCGGCGCTCACAATGGAACATCGCAGTACCTCGTAACATTATCGAGATGGCACGGATATTGTATAAGGTGGCAAGTGCAGTCGAGCCTCTGCGCTTGTATACGACTCGAACCCGGAAAAGTACGCAGCCTCTCGCTCATTTTTCCAGGTCAACAAGGTTCGCCGGGCATCTCGAAACCCAGATTAGCTACCAGACGCCAGTGGCAGCCAGAACGTGAACCTTGTCCCCTGGCCGGCCTGACTCGCCAGCTCGATCCCGCCTCCGTGAGCTTCCAGAATCGCCTTCACTATGGCCAGCCCCATTCCCGTCCCCACCGCCTGGTTGCGCTGCTTCTTTCCCCGGAAAAACTTGTCGAAGACAAACGGCTGTTCCCCCGGCTCAATCCCCGGACCCCGATCGGCAACCGTCACCAACAGCCGATACCGGTCCTTCTGCGCGCTCAGCGTGATGGCCGATCCCTGCGGCGAGTACTTCACTGCATTCTCGATCAGATGCCGCAGCACCCGGCGCACCAGCTCCCGATCCATCGGCGCGCGCGACAAATCATCCGCTACCTTTACGTCCACGGGACGCTCCCGCAACAGCGGCCGCATTTCTTCCAGCGTCGTCTCAATCAACTCCCGCACGTCCTGGGGCCGCGCATCGATCTGCAGAGTCTCCGCGTCCAGCTGTGCCATCTCCACGGCCTGTCCAATCAGCCGATCGAGGCGCGCGCTCTCCTCGTCCACCACCGCGGCCAGCTCGGCCCGCTCCGGTTCCGGCAAATCGGGCTGGCTCACCATCGTCGTTGCCGCCGCGCGAATCGCGGTCAGCGGCGTTCGCAAATCGTGCGTCACCGAATCCAGCAATGCGCTCCGCAGGCGTTCGCTCTCCCGCGATGCCTCCAGCCGGCTGCTCCGTTCCACCGTCGCCGCCCGCTCCAGCGCGATCGCCACCAGGCTGCCGATGGCCTCGTAAATCCGCAGCGAAAATCCGCCATCCTTCAGTGCCAGCACGCCCAGAGACCGCATTCCCAGCGTCAACGGAATCACGTGATATCCATCCCGCGACGTCATGCCCGCTTCGCTCTGGTTCAACGCCAGCTTCAGATCCACCAGCGGCAGCAATTCGTTTTGCGGATCGGAATAATACGCCGCATCGTCATCCCGCACATACAGCGCAACCGCCCGCAGTCCGAATACCGCCGCCACCACCGACGGCGTCAACCTTCCCACGCTGTGCAAATCATCCTGCAGCAGCAGCTGCTGGCTGAACTCGTACAGCCGTTCCACTTCCTTCTGCCGCCCCTCCGCCGCCGCTGCATGCTGATGCTCTCGTTCCGCCAGATGACTGACCAGCACGCTGCAACAAAGGAACGCCCCCAGCGCCACCCAGTTCGCCGGCTCGGCAATCGTCAGCCGGCCCACCGGCGGCAGAAAGAAGAAGTTGTAAAGCAGCGCGCACAGCACGGACAAATACACGGAGTAAGCCAGCCGCCACTGCGAAGCCGTCACCAGAATCAGCATGAGGAAGCTGAGCGCGACCGTCGTCTGATTCGCGGGCGCGACTCTCCTCAACAGCGCCACCAGCAGCAGAGCCGCTGCCGTCAGGACCGCATACCGCAATAAAATCTTTATCGTCCGCGGCGTATCCTTCTCCATGACAGGCGATCATAACCCGGCTGCGCCATCGCGCCTCCGGGAATCGCCCCGGCCAGGCCTATGGCAGAACGTATTCTTGTGGTGGACGACGAGATTCAGATCACGCGCGTGCTGCGCGCCTCTCTCTCTGCCCAGCGCTACGACGTCCGCACTGTCAACGATCCCGAAGAAGCACTCCGTCTTTTTGAAGAGTGGGACCCCGACCTGGTCATCACCGACCTCATGATGCCCGGCATGTCCGGCGTCGATCTCGCGCGCGCCATTCGCCGCAAAAGCCGCACCCCCATCCTCGTCCTCTCCGTGCGCGAACAGGAGCATGCCAAAGTCGAAGCGCTCGATGCCGGCGCCGACGACTACGTCACCAAACCTTTCAGCATTCAGGAACTCCTTGCCCGCGTCCGCGCCCATCTTCGCCGCGCTCCCGAGCGCTCCGGCGACGGACCGATTCAGGTGGGCGACTTCCTCGTCGATCCTTCCGCCCACACCGTCACTGTCTCCGGCCGTCCCGTGCACCTGACTCCCAAGGAATTCGACCTGCTGCTTCTCTTCGCGCGCAACGCCGGCAAAGTCCTCACCCATCGCGTGCTGCTCACCGCGGTCTGGGGCGCGCAGTCCGCCCAGCAACCGGAATACCTCCGCGTCTTCGTCGGACAGCTGCGCAAGAAACTCCAGGGCGACGCGCAAAAGGAATACATCCAGACCGAACCCTGGGTCGGCTACCGTTTCCTGCCTGAAGGCGGCGCTTCCTAGAAGCAGTCTCGTCTATAGGGTTGTGGCTTCGGTGTGAATCCTGAGCCCGCTTCGGCGGCGGGTCTCGCATGTGCCATCTCCGGGGATATCGGTTGGGAAAACCGATTCCAGCTCTTCAACCACCCAGGCTACTTCACTGAAAGTGCTGTACGGTTGCATCCTGCTGGCTTTCTGTTCCCTTTACGACTCCCTTACGACTTCCTTCGCCTTCCCTTCCGCCGCGAACAATAACCTCAGACCTGGCCGGAAATTTTCGACCGACTGCCACGAATCCTGCAGCTGTGGCATCAATTTGGACGAGGCCAGAGGGTTACCCATGTTGCTAATCCGCATACTCGAAGTGTCTTCAAAAAAGATTGCCAGGCTTGTCGTTGCACTGGCCGTTAGTTTGCTCCTTATCCCCTTCTCTTCCCAGGCGCAATCCCAGGACAGCAGCTCGCAGCTCAACTCCGACTCCAGCTCCGGCAGCAGCGTCACGCCCTCCGCCGAGAGCATTCAGCGCGAACTCGACGCCATGAAGGCTCGCATCGCTGAACTCGAAGCCCAGCTCAAAGCACAGAAGGTTGCAGCAAGCGACGCCTCGGCAGCCGCCGGTACCGCCGCGGCGCTCACCACTGCGAAAGAGCGGCTGGTATCCACTCCGGCAACGTCCGGCTCTCAACCGCCTCTCCCCGAGACGTCTTCCCTGGTGCAGACCGCTCCGGCTACGCTCGCCTCGGCTCAAACACCCGAAGCAGCTCCCGCCGTCGACAGGATGACTCCCTTTGCGGATTCCTGGTGGGGATGGCTGAATGGCAATCCGCGTACCCGGGATTGCCCCTTGTGCACGAAATACTTCACACCGGAAATCCGCGTAGATACCAATTACAATCTGGACTTCAATCACCCCGCTGACGACACCATCGGCGGTTCCAGCGAGGTCTTCCGCGCGCAGGAAGTTCAGCTGGAACAGCTGGGCGTAGGCGGCGATCTGTTAATCGACCACGTCCATGCGCGTCTGATGACGCAGTTCGGAGAGTACTCCGTCACCACGCCGCGCAACGATGCCAGCGTCTCCCGCGGCCAGTGGAACCTGGACGATGCCTATCGCTATCTCTCCGAGGCCTACGGCGGCTACCACTGGGACGCGCTCCACGGCGTCAACCTGGATGCCGGTATTTTCCTGTCGTACATTGGCCTGTTCAGCTTTTATAACTTCGATAACTGGGCATACCAGCCTTCCTTTGTCTCTTCGAATACTCCGTGGTTCTTCAACGGCGTTCGCGGCCAGATATTTCCCACCCAGCACCTGAAGATTGAGCCCTGGTTTATCAACGGCTGGCAGTCGTACGCACGCTTTGGTACCAAGCCAGGACTGGGTGGGCAAATAAAGTGGACCCCGACCACTAACATCAACATCATCTCTAATAACTATGGCTATGGCGAAGATGACTATGGCATCCACGGCCGCACGCGCTTTCACACCGACAACAGCTTCGAATACAAGTATTACGACAGGCCCGATGACACCCTCGACCGCATGGCATTCTCCTTCACGGCGGATGCCGGCTGCGAAAGCGGTAGCGGCGTAGCCTGCACCGGCTCTGCAGACCACAAAATCTTCAGTCCTGCTACCTCCACAACTCCTGCCGTCTATTACCAGAAGCAAAGCTTTCTCGGCTGGATGGTCTACAACCGCTTCTGGTTCGATAAGGATAAGTACGGATTGACCTTTGGCGGTGGACAGATCGATAACCCAGGCCGCTATCTCGTCCTGCTGCCACCCATCAACGGAGCAACCGCTGTCACGGGCAGCGCCTACTTCCCCGAGGATCCAGGCCAGCCGTTTCACGGTGAAGACGGAACCGCTACCTGGGACTACATGCCGAGCCAGTTCGTCACCTTCCGCATGGAGTACGGCTACCGTCACTCTGACGTGCCGTACTGGGCCGGCCGCGGTGGCTCAACACCTCCCGGTGGAAACACCCTCACCGCCATCGGCAGCCCGGCAGACTTCACCTGCACCAATGGCACAACCTCCACCGACTCCGGCATCGGCTACACAACCATGCCGTGGCTGAAGTACGACCAGGAGTATGCAGCGAACATCGCCGCAGCCAAAAGCGTCTGCGCCACCAATCCGTCCTACCCGACTCTCTGGCAACCCGACATGCGCCGCGATGAGCAGAAGATCATTTTTGCCATCCTGGTGAAGTTCTGAGGGATGCCGACCTGCCTTGCAATCCAGGCCGGTTCCTTTATGACTCCCTTACAAAATCTTTATCTCGGCCTTAGTGACACGACCCCTCTACTGGGAGGGGTATGGAACCGGCCTATGACAAACCGCTTTCCGCTGGTACTTCGCTATATGTTCTTGCCTTTCGCAATCATTTTGATCGGCCCGCATAGCTCGGCTCAAGCCTCTTCCGGCACCGATGACGTAGAGCAGCTCAAGCATCTGGTCTTCGATCTCGAACGCCGCGTCGCCCTTCTTGAGGAGCAAAACAGCGAATTACGCGCTTCCGGGGCCGGTCCCTCTCTTACCGCTGGCGACTCATCGTCCGTGCTGACTGAGCTGGGATCGCGATCGGCGGCGGCGCTTGTCCTTGCCACCGACACCCTCCGCGTCCCCGGCGCATCATCGGCTCTGCCGGTTCAGGCGGCGACTGCACTCCCGGCATCTTCTCCGGCACCGCTTCTTCCTGGAACTCTTCCCGGAGGCGCGACCCTCAACTACACCTTCGACGGCTACTACGAATACAACTTCAACGATCCCACCGGCCGCGTCAACGACCTCCGTGCCTATGATGTGCTCAGCAACGTCTTCAGCATCAACCAGGCCGATTTCATCTTTGATCTCGATCCCGACCTCGCTGCCCATCGCCGCTACGGTTTCCGCGTCGACCTGCAGTTTGGCCAGGCTACCGAGACCTTACAGGGCAATCCCGCCAACGAGACCCGGCCCGAAATCTATCGCAATATCTTTCAGGCCTATGGATCCTACATCGTCCCCGCGGGTCACGGCATCGACATCGACGTTGGCAAATGGGCCAGTTCTCTGGGAATCGAAGGCAATTACACCAAAGACCAGATGAACTACACACGGTCTTACTACTTCTACTTTCTCCCCTTCTACCACGCCGGCGTCCGCGCCAGCTACAAGTTGAACGATAAGCTGACCGCCAGCTACTGGGTCGTGAACGGCACCAACCAGTCAGAGCCCACAAACGGCTACAAGGATGAGCTGTTCGGCTACGCGTACCAGCCAGTCAAACCCGTAAACTGGACCTTCAATTACTACAATGGCCAGGAACATGCGGATACCGTTCCGGGTACCAATTGCACGGTTCCGGTTCAGCCCGGCTTGTGTCTCGCCCCGCTCAGCCCCGCCCCCAACGGCAAACTCCATATCTTCGATTCCTACGTCACCTGGCAGCCGGCTCCGAAGCTAAGCCTGGCGGCCGAAGGAGACTATGTCATCCAACGTGAGTGGGCGAACGCCGCTCCCGGTGAATCGTCGGCGCCCTCTCATGTGGATGGGGGCGCCGCCTATGCTCAGTATCAGCTGAGCCCACGGCTTGCCCTCGCTGCGCGTACCGAATATCTCTCCGATCGTGGCGGTCTCTTCAGCGATGAGACCCAGGCTCTCAAAGAAGCCACAGGCACGTACAAATACAGCCTGAGCGACAACTTCGACGCCTTCCTCGAATATCGACGCGACTGGAGCAATCGCCCCTATTTCATCACCAGCAGTCCCGTCGCACCCTCCAGTCACCAGGACACCGCCGCGCTCGGCCTCGTCTGGTGGTATGGCGGTAAACAAGGTTCCTGGTAGAAAGGCCGCTATGTCTGACTTTCTCATGATCGTCTTTTCCGTCGCCTTCTTCGTGGTGGCTCTGCTGTATGTCACCGCCTGCGAGAAGCTGAGGTAATCACCATGACTCCGACAACTCTGACTATTCTTCTTATCACCGTATTCCTGCTCGTTTACCTGGTCGTAGCTCTGCTGTATCCGGAGAAGTTCTGACATGACCCCTAACGGCTGGCTTCAGTTTCTTGTCTATTTTCTGCTGCTCCTGGTGTGTATGCGGCCGCTGGGCATCTACATGACCGGTGTCTTCTCCGGCAAGTATCACTTTCTTGGCTTTCTCGAGAAACCCATCTATCGCCTCTGTGGTGTGAGCCGTGACGAGGAGATGGGCTGGCGCGAATATGCATCGGCTATGCTCCTGTTTAGCTTTGTCTCGATGCTGCTCATGTACTTTATCGAGCGCCTGCAGCATTTTCTGCCTTTGAATCCGCAGCATATACCTGGCGTTGCCGCCTTACTTGCCTGGAATACTGCTGCCTCCTTCACCACCAATACCAACTGGCAGGCCTACACCACTGACCTGACCATGAGCTACTTCACGCAGATGGCCGCCCTGGCCTACCATAACTTCCTCAGCGCCGCGGTCGGTATCGCGGTTGCCATCGCTCTGGTCCGCGGCATCGCGCGCCGCGAATCCAAAACCATCGGTAATTTCTGGGTCGACACCACACGAGCTACCCTCTACGTCCTCCTGCCCATCTGCATGGTTTACTCCCTCGCACTCGTCAGTCAGGGAGTCATCCAGAACCTTCACCCTTACACCGTTGCGCACACCCTTGAAAACCAGACGCAAACCATCGCCCAGGGCCCCGTCGCCTCCCAGGAAGCCATCAAGATGCTTGGCACCAATGGCGGTGGCTTCTTCGCCGCCAACAGTTCCCACCCCTTCGAGAATCCAACGCCCTTCAGCAATTTCCTGGAGATGTTCTCCATCTTCCTGATCGGCGCTGCGCTCACCGTCACTCTCGGCCGTATGACCGGCTCGCCCGGTCATGGCTGGGCCGTGTTTGCCTGCATGTCGGTTCTCTTCGTCGCAGGATTTACCGTCGCCTACTGGGCCGAATCCCATCCCAACCCCGCTATCCATAACGTCGCTCAGAGTCGCAGCCCACTGCAGTCCGGCGGCAACATGGAAGGAAAAGAAACTCGATTCGGCACCGCCGACTCCGCGCTCTTTGCCACCATCACCACGGATGCCAGCTGCGGCGCCATCAACTCCCTGCACGACTCCTTCACCCCGCTCGGCGGGATGATTCCCCTCATCAACATCATGCTGGGCGAGATCATCATCGGGGGTGTCGGCGCCGGCCTTTACGGCATGGTTATCTATGTCGTGCTGTCGGTGTTTATCGCCGGACTCATGGTCGGCCGTACCCCGGAGTATCTCGGCAAAAAGATCGAAGCCTACGACGTCAAGATGACCATGCTTTATGTGCTTATTTTTCCCCTGGTCATTCTCACTCTCAGTGCGCTCTCGGTGCTTTACCCTGCCGGACTGGCCGGCATCACTAATCCCGGCCCACATGGCCTGAGCCAGATTCTCTATGCCTTCACCTCCGCCGCCGGCAACAACGGTTCTGCCTTCGCGGGCCTCAACGCCAACACCACCTGGTACAACACCGCCCTCGGTTTCACCATGCTGGGCGGCCGCTTCCTCATGATGATTCCGATGCTCGCCCTCGCCGGTAATCTCGCGCGCAAGAAAAGCATCCCGCCATCGCCTGGTACTTTTCCCGTAAATACCGGACTCTTCACGGTGCTGCTGACGGGCGTCATCCTTATCGTGGGGGCGCTTACCTTTTTCCCGGCACTTAGCCTGGGTCCTGTCCTGGAACACTTGCTGCTCCAGCATGGAACCCTCTTTTCGTAACTCGAGATACTTACGTGGCCAAAAAACAAAACCTCTGGAACTCCGACATCCTCCGTCAGGCAATCGTCGACTCTTTCCGCAAACTCGACCCGCGCGTCATGATGAAGAACCCCGTCATGTTCGTGGTTGAAGTCGGCAGCGTCGTCACCACTGCCTTGCTGATAGAAGAAGCGATCCGTCATCTGCCCATCCGCTTCGATCTGCAGATCACGCTCTGGCTCTGGTTCACCGTTCTTTTCGCGAACTTCGCTGAGGCCATCGCGGAAGGGCGCGGCAAAGCGCAGGCCGATACCCTGCGCAAAGCCAAGGGCGAGACTATGGCTTACCGGTTCCGCCCCGATGGCTCTACCGAAGCTGTCTCCAGTTCGCAGCTTCGTTCCGGCGACATCATCAAGGTGGAAGCCGGCCAGTTCATCGCCGGCGACGGCGAAGTCATCGAAGGCGTCGCCTCTGTGGACGAGTCCGCCATTACGGGTGAGTCCGCCCCTGTCATCCGCGAAGCCGGCGGCGATCGCTCCGCCGTCACCGGCGGCACACGCGTTCTCTCCGACTGGATCAGGATCCGCATCACCTCCAACCCCGGTGAAACCTTCCTCGACCGCATGATCGCCCTCGTCGAAGGCGCCACCCGCCAGAAGACTCCCAACGAAATCGCGCTCAGCATTCTTCTCGCCGGCCTCACCGTCATCTTTCTGCTCGCGGTCGCCACCCTCCAGCCCTACGCCATCTACTCGCACGCGCCGCAAACCATCTTCGTTCTCGTTTCCCTGCTCGTCTGTCTCATCCCCACCACCATTGGCGCGCTGCTGTCCGCCATCGGCATCGCCGGCATGGACCGCCTCGTGCAGTACAACGTCCTCGCCATGTCGGGCCGCGCCGTCGAAGCCGCAGGCGACGTCAACACGCTGTTGCTCGACAAGACCGGGACCATCACCCTCGGCAATCGCCAGGCCACCGAATTCTTCCCCGCCCCCGACATCAGCACCGAGCGCCTGGCCGACGTTGCCCAGCTGGCGTCCCTCTCCGACGAAACCCCGGAGGGCCGCTCCATCGTCGTGCTTGCCAAGGAGAAATACAACCTGCGCGGCCGCGACCTCGGCGGCATGCGCGCCGAATTTGTCCCCTTCAGCGCGCAAACCCGGATGTCCGGCGTCGACTTGCCTGGCAGCAGGATCCGCAAAGGCTCTGCCGACGCCATTGCTCGCTATCTCGAGCAGCAGGGCTCCAGTCTTCCCCGCCAGGTCACCGATCGCGTCGAAGAAATTGCCCGCCAGGGAGGTACGCCGCTGGTCGTCGCCGAAAATTCCACCGCCCTCGGCGTCGTCTATCTCAAGGACATCGTCAAAGGCGGCCTCAAAGACCGACTCTCCCGCCTGCGGGCGATGGGCATCCGCAGCATCATGATCACCGGCGACAATCCCCTCACCGCCGCGGTGATCGCCCGCGAAGCCGGCGTCGACGATTTCCTCGCCGAAGCCAAGCCCAAAGACAAGATGGACCTGATCAAGCGCGAGCAGGGCAAAGGCAAGCTCGTTGCCATGACCGGCGACGGCACCAACGACGCCCCCGCGCTCGCTCAGGCGGACGTTGGCGTAGCCATGAACACCGGCACGCAGGCCGCCAAGGAAGCCGGCAACATGGTCGATCTCGACTCCAACCCCACCAAGCTGATCGAGATCGTCGAGATCGGCAAGCAGCTGCTCATGACCCGCGGCGCGCTCACCACTTTCTCCATTGCCAACGACGTCGCGAAGTACTTCGCCATCATCCCCGCGATGTTTGCCGGCGTTTTCCCGGTGCTGAACGCGCTGAACGTCATGCACCTGGCCACGCCGCACTCGGCGATTCTCTCCGCCGTCATCTTCAACGCGATCATCATCATTGCGCTCATCCCGCTTGCTCTGCGCGGCGTTAAATACCAACCCATGTCCGCGCAGGCGTTGCTGCGGCGCAACCTCATCGTCTACGGCATCGGTGGCATCATCGTGCCCTTCATTGGAATCAAGATCATCGACCTGGCCATCAACGGCCTGCACCTGGCCTGAGCCGATCGGAGAGTGGAACCATGCGCAGCACCTTCATCATCGCCATCCGTTACACCATCGTGACCACGATCCTTCTCGGCATTGTCTATCCCCTCATCGTCACCGGCCTTGCGCAGCTCACCATGCGCGACAAGGCCAACGGCCAGCTCGTTGTGCGCGACGGCCAGGTGATTGGGTCCGCGATCATCGGTCAGAGCTTCACCAGCCCGCGCTACTTCCACGGCCGTCCCTCCGATGCCGGAACTGGATACGACGCCACCAGCTCGGGCGGCTCAAACCTCGCGCAGTCGAATAAGGCACTGGTGACGCGCATCGACGCGGCTGTCGCGGACTGGCACAAGCTGAACCCCGACGCCAGGGGCGAAGTCCCGATCGGCCTCATCACCACATCGGCTTCCGGTCTCGACCCCGACATCGCGCCGGCCGACGCCTTCTATCAGGTGCCCATGATCGCCACCGCGCGCCATCTGCCTGAGTCCACTTTGCACGCGCTGGTCGAGTCGCACATCCAGGGCCGCGACCTCGGCTTCCTCGGCGAGCCCCGCGTCAACGTGCTCGCCCTCAATCTCGCGCTGGACGATCTTGGAAAATAACGCGGCTTCGCGAGGCTCTGAAGACTTTCCTCAAAGTTCTTGGAAAAATTCGTCCAGAAACGCCGCCGCTTCATCCGAGATACCGATGATTTTGTTCGTCGCCTGGCGATAAAACTTGAAATTCAGCTCGGTCTCCGGTCGGCCGTCATTCCACCGGGCAAATGGTTTGAGTTCGCTCCGGCCCAGAGGCCGCTTCGCGGAACCCGTGCGTTCAACGACGATGCTGACGCGTGGCGTTTGACGCGCGACTCCACGGTTCTTCGCAACGGGTTCGGCGGACTTGACCACCCCACGCGCGATGAGTCCCCGCCCGCCTTCGTTTTCGCTGGCAAAGACGAACACCGTGTCGCCCTGAGCGATATGCTTGCCGCCATACATCGTCTTCGCCGCGGGGCAAACGAATCTTTTCGCCCGCACGTCGCGAACCTCCGTTTTAATTGCGAACGCCATTTTCGTGTGTTCCCTGATCCTTACTGCCTGCCATTCTCCGCCTTCTCAATCGCCGCCTCCGCCAGCGGCGCCATTACCGCGAACCCCGCGCCGTTGGGATGCAGACCGTCCTCCGTCAGCCCGGCCTTCAGCATCCCGCGACCATCTACCATCGCCGAGAAGTAGTCGAGATAGACGAGCCCATTGTCTGCGCAGTATTTCTTCAGCCACGCATTGAGCTGCAGAATCTTCTCCGGCGATCGCTGCAGAAAGAAACTCAGCGCCCGCGGATTGTAGTTATTAATCGGCATCACCGACGCAAAAACCAGCCGAATCCGATGCACCTTCGCCAGTTCCGCCATTGTGGCGTAGTCGCCTTCGATCTGCTCCAGCGTCTCGTCCCCGGTGTTGCCGGCAATGTCGTTCGTTCCGGCCAGCACCACCACCACCGCCGGCTGCAGATCGATCACGTCAGGACGGAATCGAACCAGCATCTGCGGCGTCGTCTGCCCGCCGATGCCGCGGTTGATGTAGTGCCTGCCGGGGAACGACTCATCCAGCTTCCAGATGTCGGTGATCGAATCGCCGAAGAAGACCACGCGCTGCTCACCCGCGGCCGGCGCTCCCAGCTTCCCATCGTCATCGTGATAGCGCGCCAGCTGCCCGAAGTCATTCATCAGCATCCTGGCGTTGCCTTCGCGGTAGAGTTCCAGGCTCCGCGCCGACGCGTATCCATCCTTCGCCGTCCCCTCCAGCGGCGTCCCCGCATCCTGGGCCCACCCTGCGCTGGCACACATCACCGACACAACGACCAACAGCATCGCCTGTTTTTTCATGCCAACACCCTATCACTCCCCGTGCGGTCCGCATGACAACCGTCACTTCCCTTTCCTGACATTCCCCACTCCCATCGCCGTTCTGCCTGAGCGAGAGTGATGATGGAAGGTCATTGCATGCCGCTGTACACTGCTCCCACCGTGACTCAAACCCAGCGCAACATCCCCGCTGCCATCCTCCTCATCTTCGTCGCGCCGCTGGTCGCGGAGTTCCTGCTCGGCGACATCTCGATCCGGCTTCTGGTTGCGCTTATCCCGCTCGCTCCCATGTACGGCGGCGGCGCTCTCCTCATCCGCGAAGTCGTCCGCCGCACCGGCCGAGGCTGGCCCTCCATTCTCGTCCTCGGTGCCGCCTACGCCCTCGTCGAAGAAGCCTTCACCACCCAATCCCTCTTCAACCCCGACTACCTCCACCTCCACATGCACTTCCTCGCGCACGCCTGGATTCCCTTCCTCCACATCGGCGCGTGGTGGACCCTCTTCATGCTCAACCTCCACGCCTTCTGGAGCATCTCCGTCTCTATCGCCCTCGTCGAAGCCCTGTTCCCCGCGCGCGCCGAACAGCCCTGGCTCGGCCGCCTCGGCGACTCTGTCGTCGCTGTCCTGTTCCTCCTTGGCTGCGTCCTCGGCACGGCCATCACCCTCAAACAAGATCGCTGGATCGCGCCCACCTCGCAGTTCCTCTTCGCGGCGCTGGTCATTCTGCTCCTCATCCTCGTGGCCTTCCGCCTGAAACCCGCCGAACCTGGCTCCGACCCCGGCTTTGTTCCCTCTCCCTGGTTCACCGGGATCATCACCTTCATCCTCGGCTTCCTGGTCCTCATCCTTCCGCCCATCCTGAACTGGGGCGCTGTCGCCGCCATGCTTGCCATCGACCTGATCTTCCTCGCGTCGATCCGCGTCCTCTCCCGCCGCACTGCCTGGACCCCGCTCCACATCCTCAGTCTCGCCGCCGGCGGCGCGGTTGCCTACGGCACGCACGCCTTTCTGCAGCCTCCCGTCGCCGGAGGAGCGAACCTTGTTGTCGCCCGCATCGGCAACGCCATCTTCCTCGCTGCTGCCATCGAGGTCATCCTCATCGGAACCCGTCGCACCGCGCGTTTCGAGCGCGCGTCGCCCCAACCCACGGTACCCATGACCCCTTAAATTCAACTCGCACAAACGGTGGTGATGGATGCGACAGTGAAATTCCTCGAAACCGTCTTCAATGCCCGGCCAAAGAATGCGCGCTCAGGCGCAGAAGAAGAATGACGGGGTCGAACGCGAGGCTGCCTCCGACGCAGGGCCAGGGCGGAATCGGGCACAGAAGCAAACAGAGCATGATCGGCACAGGGTGCCTTTCGATTTGCGCCGCGATCGCCGCAATCCTGCGATGAAGCAGACGACCCACCCTGGTGGGAATCTGAGGTTCCCTGGGCGACGATCGATAGGAAAGCAAGGCGGGCTTGATCATGACGGGGAAGGAACAAGTGCCCAGAACATAGAACCAGCGGCCCCAATCCATGCCCACGTAGAAAAGGGGCAGGGCGGCGACCAGGGGTGCGATGAGTAACACCCAAAGACGTCGTGGATCGCTGCCGGGTACAAGATTCCTGATGGCGGTGACGCAAAGAAGGCCTGCTATGCAGTAGCCCAGGAGGAACAACGGGAAATACCGCACATTCATCATCGATTGCCGGATCGCGACGCCGCTGCCCAATTGCAGAACATCGAGTGCCGGAGGGAGGACAACGCCGGATCCGGCGCCTGGCGGCAGGAAAGGCCTCCAGGCCTGATAAATAGCCTTCACCGTGCTCGCATTGCCGTGCCAGATCGCGGAGGCCCCCAGCACAACCAGAGATACGCCGAATGCGGCTGTCAGCAGCAGAACCACGGTGCTGTGCCGCGGAATCACCCGACTCAATACCCAGGCGGCAAGAGTCAGGTTGAGAGGCAGCCACGCAAAGGCAAACAGGCCTTCGTGCAGCAGCGCCAGCACGGTCGACAGGCAGGCTAATGCCGAGACGAAAAGCACCGTGCGACGGGACGATCCACTGCGAAGGAAGCGTTCAGCCAGGAAGACATGGAGAATGGTCGCCGCCGGGAAAATCAGATCCTTGCGCAGAAAAACTCCCGCTTCAGCGAAAGGCAAAACGAGCAGCGGGTTCAACAACAGCGCGGTACGCCATACCGCCGGCCCGCGGAGGCGCGCGATCGTTGCCAGGAACCATCCGGAGAGGGTCAGGCACAAAGTCGAGACGCCGACAGTCCAAATCGCGAACAACGACCATCCGGTGTGCCGCACCAGCGCCATCAGCAGAGAACCGGCCAGGCCCCGCCGAACAAACCCTCCGCTGTAACTGATCATCCACTCTGAACCATTCCAGTCCGACGCTGGGCGAATTTGCCAGATGGAATAGCTGTGGTAGACCCACAATCCCATGAAGGTCACGGCCAGGAGCGTGAACCCCAGCTCCGGCAGATAACCAGCCAACCGAGATCGAAGGTCACCATCTTCAGGCATGACAGCCTTGCTCCTGGACGCGCGGCAAAATTTCGTGGGTGCGGGGGTTGCGCGCCGATGTCGCAGGTCCAGCGTGCCGACCCGGAAGTCGTTCCCTCCCATGGGCGCACGGAACCCAATCCATCCTCCATCATCGGGCGGCGGGAATCCTGAGGACAATGACAGGAAAGGGTTACACGGTATGCATTTGGGTGCCGAACCCGGCGCGGCGAAGCAGCGGCACCAAAAAGCAAAAGGAGAGCAGCCACAGGCTGCTCTCCTTTCTCCTGGAACCCTGAAACTCTGCTTCTAGGCCACCATCTCCAGCGTCCGAATTTCTTCCCTGCGGACGGTCAGCTTCTCCACCAGATCGGTCCGCACGTCGAACCCACGCCCCGGCACAGTCGGCACGCGAATCTCGCCCGTGCGCGAAACCACCACCTCCGGCTCGATGATGTCTTCCTTCCAGTAGCGTTTGGACGCCGAAACATCGCCGGGCAGCGAGAAGTTATCCAGCGACGACAGCGCGATGTTGTGCGCGCGACCGATGCCGGTCTCCAGCATTCCGCCGCACCACACCGGCACGCCGCGCTCCTGCGCCGCATTGTGCACCGCAATCGCCTCGCTGAATCCGCCCACCCGCCCGCACTTAATATTGATGATCCGGCACGACTCCATCTCGATCGCCGCCAGCGCGTCCCGCCGGTTCCGTATCGATTCATCCAGACAAATCGGCGTCTCCAGCCGCTTCTGCAGCATGGAGTGGAAGTAGAAATCGTCCGCCCACAGCGGCTGCTCGATCATCAGGAGATTGAATTCGTCGAAGGTGATGATGTGGTCGGAGTCATTGAGACGGTAGGCGGAGTTGGCGTCGACGCTGAGCTGAATTTCGGGCCAGCGGTTGCGGACCGCTTCGAGGACATGGACGTCCCAGCCTGGCTTGCACTTCAGCTTGATCCGCTGGTAGCCGGCGTTCACTTCCTTTTCCACTTCGGCCATCTGCTGCTCGAGGCTCGGCTGAATCCCAATGGAAACGCCGCAGTCGATGGTCTCCCGCGTCCCGCCCAGCAGACTCGCCAGGGAAACCCCCCGCATCTGCGCTTCAAGATCCCAAACCGCATTCTCCAGCGCTGCCTTCGCCATCCGATGTCCGCGCACCTGCCGGAATATTCCTGGACACTTCCCGCCATGCGCCGGATCCGCCGCCGCCAAAGCAGGCGCCAGCTCCTGCTGGATCACCAGCCACGCCGTGTCGATCGTCTCATCGGAGAAGAACGGATGCTCCCCCGCGACGCACTCTCCCCAACCGCTCAGCCCTTCGCCACGCAGCTCGACCAGCAGAATCCGCCGGTCGGTTGTGGTCCCAAAACTGGTTTGAAATGGTTTAACGAGGGGAAGGCGTAATTCGCGCAGGAAGATCGCATCGATTCTCATAGAACTCCGAGTTTTTCCAGTCTTGCGAGTTCGAAAGCGCCATTACCTTCGGCGTCCACACGGAACCCCACCACCGCCAGCCCGCGCGCAAACGCATCCAGAAAGCGGTGGCGATTCTCAGCCTGCACCTCCATCGCCCTGGAGACACCGGTAGCCGAAGCCTTCCACTCGCTGACTGACTTCGGGACCACGATTGTCTCCTGGATTTCCGGCGGTGTGTACGAGGGCCCGTTCAGAATAGCCTTCACCCGCTCCGACTCCATCCACCACTCCGCGTGGAGACGATCCGTGGGAAGCCCACCCTGCAGACGAGATGAGGATACACCATAAAAATTCGGTGTATAGGACTTTACGATCACGCCCAGTTTGTGGATATTGAGGAAAGCGTTTTTGATCTCCAGCGGATCGAAGGTCCACTCCATTAAAGAGATCCCTCGGCTCAGCGCCTCATCTCGTTGATAGAGTTTGAGTCTCCGCCCAATCCCCGCATTCCTGTATTCGGACTTCACCGCCAGCATGTGCGAATGCAGATAGGGAACCGGCCCCGCGTTACCTGCCTTGGCTCCGGGCAAAGACATGGCGAAACCGACCATGGCCTGCCCATCGAAAGCTCCGATTACCTGCCCGCCAATCCGTTGCGCCACCGTGAACAACCGTCGCGGGATCACGTCGGTCTCGTCGTAGCCCCAGGTATCCGTCTGCAGCCGAACGCAGGCATCCAGCTCGTCGAACCCCGCGCAGCTGCGCAACACCACTTCCGTCCCACTCGCCGTCCTCATCGTCCGGGGACTCAAAACCGCACTCATGCCTGCCGCTCCGTTTGCTTGCTGCGCGCCCACAGCTCTTCCAGTTCCGCCGCCGACGACTGCTCGAGAGGCCGCTGGGCAACCGCCTCCATCCCCGCGAATCGCCGCCGGAACTTCGCATTGGCGTCCCGCAACGCCAGCTCCGGGTCAGCCTTCATGTGTCGCGCGAGGTTCGCCATGGTAAACAGCAGATCGCCAATCTCTTCACCCGCTGCGTTGGCGTCCCCCCGAGCGATCTCCGTTTCCAGTTCTCCACACTCTTCCCTCAGTTTTTCCACAACCCCCTGCACGTCCGGCCAGTCGAAGCCGACCTTCGCCGCCTTCGCGCCAATCTTGCCCGCCTCGCTTAACGCCGGCATCGCCCGGGAGACGGAGTCCAGCAAGCCAACATTTCCGGTTCGCGGTTTCTTTTCGAGTTTTTTGATTTCATCCCAGTTGCGCAGGACTTCGCCGGAGCCAATCCCGTCCGTCCTGAGACCTTCCGCCCGATTCCCCGCCTCCGCCGATGCCTCCTCGCCAAAAACATGGGGATGGCGCCGCACCAGCTTCCGGTTCAAACCCGCGATCACCTCGCCGATGCCAAAGTGCCCGGCCTCCTCCGCCATCTCCGCGTAGAAGAGCACCTGGAGCAGCAAATCGCCCAGCTCATCTTCCAGATCGGCCCAGTGCTGCCGCTCGATCGCGTCCAGCACTTCGTAGGTTTCTTCCAGAGTGTATTTCCGGATCGACGCAAAGGTCTGCTCGCGATCCCACGGACACCCGCCCGGCGCCCGCAGCCGCGCCATGATCGCAACCGCCTCGGCAAACAGCGCACCCGCGTTTGCCTCCGGCCGCACATCTCCACCGCGCCTCGGAACAGCGCTGGCCAAAGCTGCGTCCTTTTCAGGGGGCATAGTCCTACTTTACAACGGCCGCGCGACAGCTCCCGCGTATGCTGGCAAGGACTCAAGGAGACGCTCCACGAACCTGCTCGTCGCCATCTTCGCCGTGCTCTTCGGCCTCGCCTTCGGCAGCTTCCTCAACGTCTGCATCTCCCGCCTGCCGCGCCACGAATCCATCGTTCACCCACGCTCGCGTTGCCCGCGCTGCCGCGCTGGGATCCAGGCCGCCGACAACATTCCGATTCTCAGCTGGATTCTCCTTCGCGGCCGCTGCCGAGTCTGCCGCTGGCCAATCCCCTGGAGATACCCAGCCGTCGAGTTCGCCACCGCCGCGCTCTTCCTCCTCAGCTTTCTGCGCTTCGGACTTGGCATCGTTGCCATCGGAATGGCCGTTCTTTGTTTCCTGCTTCTCGGCCTCGCCGTCATGGATGCCGAGACCATGCGGCTGCCGGATGCGTTTACCCTGACGGGCATCGTGCTGGGAATTCTCTACTCCGGAATTGCACCGGCGTTCTTCCGCATCGTTCCAGGAGCCTTCATCCTCCCATCCGGGCTGATAGAAATCCTGAATACGGGACGAGGGCTCGCTTTTCCGCTGGGGACAACAGGGATTCCCGGCTTCGTCGTCTCGGCAGTCTGGGCGATCCTCGCCGCCCTCCTCCTGCTCCTGATCCGCTGGCTCTACTTCCTCGTCCGCCACCAGGAAGGCCTGGGCCTGGGCGACATCAAACTCATCGCCATGATCGCCGCCTGGCTCGGTCCCGCGCCGACCCTCCTCACCCTGCTTCTGGGAGCGCCCGCCGCCGCCCTCTTCGGCATCTTCGCCGTCGCCCTCTCCCGCGGCCAACGCCCCTTTGCCTCCACCCGCCTGCCCTTGGGATCTTTCCTCTGCGCCGCCGCGACTTACACCATTTTCGCGGGCCATCCGATCCTCCAGTGGTACCTGAAGTTCTTCCGCTAAGCGACAAACCGATCAACCTTGTTTCTTTTGAAGCCACGGCGATGCCGTTTCTGCAACGTCGGCCTGGGTAGACATTACCTGCGTACCGTGGCCTCCGTAGATTTCCCTTGCCTTCCATCCTCCATCGGCTGCACCCTATAAACAGTGGGGATTCTCCGCCCAGGCGGAAAATCCCCATCGCCGTTTCGGCCTCCGTTCAGCTCTTTGATAACTCATACCTGCGTCCATGCAGACCTTCTCGACCCCGGGTGCTGCGACGATTGGTCTCGGAAAGCGGTACGGAGCAGGGTAATACCTGAATCCTATTACCCTTCATCTTACGCGGAATCAATGATTTAGAAGACCACCTACCCCTCCCCTAGGGGGTATCCCGAGGGCCCCATGGCTGCGGTGCAGGCGGACCGTTAGGCTCGCGCCGGAACCACTAAACCCCGGCACTCCCCAAAACCGATCCGCGGATAACCCTCGCGCTCGCACCATCCCCTGAGGATCACCTCATCCCCATCCTCAAGGAATTTCCGCTCTTCCCCATTGGGCAGCCTCAACGGCTCTGCGCCGCGCTTCGTCCGCTCCAGCAAAGAGCCAACCGACTCCGGCGTCGCTCCTGAAACCGTTCCCGTCGCCAGCAGATCGCCTGGCCGCAGATTGCACCCGTTGCTCGCGTGGTGCGTCACCATTTGCGCCAGCGTCCAGTACAGCTCCCGCAGATTCCCACGGCTCACCCGCACCGCTGCCTCACCGGCCTCACGCATCTTCGCCGTCGCCAGCCACACTTCGAGATTCACATCGAAGCCGCCCCGCTCCCGATCCCGATCCGAACGCAGATACGGCAACGGCTCCGGATCTCCCTCCGCTCGCGTCGCCGCCGGAATTCTGAATGGCTCCAGCGCATCCAGAGGGATCACCCACGGCGAGATCGTCGTCGCAAAGCTCTTGCCCAAAAACGGCCCCAGCGGCTGATACTCCCACGCCTGAATATCGCGCGCCGACCAGTCATTCAGCAGGCACAACCCGAAGATGTGCTCTTCGGCCCGCTCGATCGGGATCGGCTCACCCAGCTCATTGCCGTGGCTGATGGAAAAGCCCACTTCCAGTTCGTAATCGAGCATGCGGCTCGGACCGAAACTCGGCCCTGCCGCGTCGGGAGCTTTCGTCTGGCCGCAGGGGCGCCGGATCTCGGCGCCGCTCACCACGATGGACGAAGCGCGCCCATGATAGCCAATCGGCACCCACTTGTAGTTCGGAAGCAGCGGCGTGTCGGGCCGAAACAGCCGGCCCACATTCGTCGCGTGATGAATCGACGCATAGAAGTCCGTGTAGTCGCCGATGCCGCCCACCCCGTACGGCGGCAGCATCTTCACAGTGCTTTGCGGAACCAGGTGCGGCTCGACGCGCTCCCGATACGACGCATCGCTCAGCAATTCCACGGCCCGGCGGCGAATCTCGCGCGCTCTCCACGCTTCGACGTGACCCAGTCCGCGCGGTCCCAGCCCAATCGCCTGCGAAGCATTCAGCAGTCCGGCGCTGCTGCATCCCGGCAAGTCGAGGATCAGCTCGCCAATCGCGACGCAGGTGTGCCGCCGCTGCCGATCGTCCTCATAGAGCCCGAAGGGCAAATTCTCCAGGGGAAAGTCTGTCTTCGGATCGTTCGCCGAGTCCACCCAGCATCGTTTGCGCGCGGGCGGATCGCCCCCACCCCTTACAACCATCCCATCGCCTTCAAGTCCTGAACCGGCTCCTCAAACGAACACGACCCAAAGCTGATCGCAAACTCGCTGCGCACCTTCTCGATCTGATCGGTGATCAGAGCATTGTCGTCCTGCCAGCGAATCACATCGTCGTCGGCGCGAAACGCGGCTGCATCCTCTTCGCTCAGCGTGCGGACCAGCGCCTTCTCCTCGGCACCATAGAGTGCCTGCGCCCCGGCGAGAAACAGATTCAGGAATCCATGCGCGGCCGCACGCGGTCCGCCGGGCGTCAATTCGCGAACCCCGCGCACGGCATGGTGCAAGCCCGCCGTCGCCTTCCACGCCACGCGCTCCCGCACGCTCGCCAGCAGGAACCGTGCCACCACATCCACCGGTGGGATCGACTCCGGGGTCACACCGCCCATCCGGATCTTCGCCAGTGCTCCATAATCCGCCAATACCGGCAGCACCTCGGTCGCCTTCTCCGGCGGAAACTCGACATAGCGTCCTCGCGCCGCCGGCAGGCGCTCCAGCATCTCCATCGCTGCGCGGCCATCCGCCGCCTTCGTCTCGATGCTGCCGATGAACACCGCGCCCTGCTGGAACTGCTGAATGGCCCGCACATCGTCGGCGTTATCGCCCGCACAAACGATGCTCAGCGTCCACGGTGCTTCCTTCTCTCCGCAGCAGACCTTCTCAAACGCGGCGACGAACTCGCCCAGGCGGGCGGCGGCAACCACAAACCCGCCCAGCATCCAGCCACAGTCGCCGCCCAGATAGCGTTGATAGTTCCTGACTGCGCTCTCCATATCGAGCGCCGCCGGCGGAAACAATCCGGCATAGTCGACAATCCGGCCCAGCAGCTTCTCAGCCGCACTCATCTTTTCGGATCCTTAAAGTGCTTCTTCAATCCTTGCCAGCACTCGAAGTATTCATGCTGCAGAATCTTCGTCTCCAATGCAAATTTCGTCGGTCTTACCGGCAGGCCCGTTTCGAACATGAAGGCCAGTGTGTTGTCGAGCTTCACCGGTTTCAGCTCCGCTTTGCTCGCCTTCTCAAACGTCTCCGCGTCCGGTCCGTGCCCGCTCATGCAGTTGTGCAGGCTCGCGCCGCCCGGCAAAAATCCCTCTGCTTTGGCATCGTACTCGCCGAACACCAGCCCCATAAACTCATTCATCATGTTGCGATGAAACCACGGCGGCCGAAAAGTATGCTCCGCCACCAGCCACCGTGGCGGAAAAATCGCGAAGTCCACGTTCGCCGTTCCGGGCATCACCGAAGGTGACGTCATCACGGTGTAGATCGACGGGTCCGGATGATCGAAGCTGACCGTGTTGATGCAGTTGAACCGTGCGAGGTCGTATTTGTACGGCGCATAGTTTCCGTGCCACGCCACCACATCTAGGGGCGAGTGGTCGATCTCCGCCTCCCACATCCGTCCCAGAAACTTGCCGATGATGCGGAAATCGGCTTCCTTCTCTTCATAGGCGGCCACCGGCGTCAGAAAATCCCGCGGATTCGCGAGGCCATTCGCACCAATCGCCCCCAGCTCAGGAAGGCGGAAGGTCAATCCGTAGTTCTCGCAGATGTATCCGCGCGACGGCCCTTCCACATCCACGCGCAACTTCATCCCACGCGGGACGACGCCAATCTCGCCGGGCGCCAGGCCCAGGATTCCGAGCTCGGTATGCACGCGCAGGGCACCCTGCTGGGGCACGATCATCATTTCGCCATCGGCGTTGTAAAAATACCGGCCCTTCATGGGCGCATTCGCTGCGTAGAGGTGCAGCCCCACGCCCACCTGCATGGCCGGATCGCCGCTGCCGCCCATGGTCACAATTCCGTCGACGAAGTCGGTCTTCTTCTCCGGCATGGGGATCGGATTCCAGCGCATCTGATTGGGAGGCGTCGGCAGCTCAGTGAACGGCCCGCTGCGAAACAAACCGAGGCCGAGCTCCGTCCCAATTTCGCGGAAGGGCTTGTGTGTCACGGACGGGCGGATGCGATAGGTCCACGTGCGGCGGTTCGTGGCACGCGGCGCGGTGAACGCAGTCCCGCTCAGCTGCTCCGTGTAGAGCCCCAGGGGTGCCTTCTGCGGGGCGTTCTGCCCTTCCGGCAGCCCACCCTTTACCGCTTCGGTTGCAAACTCATTCCCAAATCCCGACTGATACTTCAGCTCGCTCTGAGCCATTCCACTCTCCTCCGATGCTCCGGTGTCGCGCACAAAACCTTATACGCTACCGAGAAGAGCAGAGGATTGGCAACCTCAGCGGAGGATCCGGTTCGCGATGCGCGTCCACCACGGCGCCTGGCTCAGCAGGGTGCGCATTACGAAGACCTGCCCCACCACCAGCACCGGCAGCGCATACCAGTAGACGCGATGCACTCTCTTCATCACGAAAAGGTCCCGCAACACGCCCAGCAGGATCAGCGCATCCACGCCGGAGTAGAACCACACATAAGCGAAGGTCTGGTTTGGCATGCGGCCCCACGCCGCAGCCGTCAGCGCGCACGTCGCGATCAGCATCAGCCTTCGATGCATCTCCGGCTTTCTGCGCCAGTTCATCGCGAGCCAGAAAAACGCCGAAAAACAGGTAATATCCCAGAACGGAACAATCAAAAACGCTGAAGGACCAGCCATATCGGCGGGTTCGAATCGCATGTCGAAGCGTCGCATGACAATGGCCGTCGCAAATCCCACCACGGTCATCGCGATGGCCAGCGCCGCACCAAACCATCCCAGCGTGCGATGACTCAGTCCATTGCTCGTTCGCACCAGCGATGACTGCAGGATGAAAAACGCCACCCACGCGGAAAACAGAGTCGCGTGCACCCACAGCAGCCACGGCCGCGGCGGGTTGCCGTGGATCAGGTTCTGGTTAACCGTGTGGCTGAAACCATCGATCACGATCGCTGCAATCAGCAGCGACATGAAGAAGTAGAAGTATTTCCCCGCTCCGCCTGCCGCTCGCTTTTTGCTCGAGACAGCAGGCGAGGTCTGTGCCGATGTAGCCATCGAACCTCGCTCTGGGGGAGCTTAGGGTCCTGGGATGAAGAGTGGGAGCATGATAGCAAGCCCAGGCCGCATCACGACGCCAAAATCGCGAGAGATGCCTATCCGCTCATCGAAGATGCAGTCGGCACTGGGACTGGCTGCTCTGCCGTTTACTCTTCCGCCTTCCACTGGAAGCACAATCCGTACCCGTCGGGGTCCTCCAAATACATCTGTTTCATGCCGTAGGGCACCACCTTCGGGGGCTTTACCACTATGCCTCTGGCCCGCAGCTCCTCGTAAGCCGCATCTACATCGGGGCAGCCGAAGAACAATCCCGTATCGCGATGGGCTGCTACCCGGGCGCGATCCGCGGGAACCGGGCGCTGGCTGTCAAATTCGTACGCGGTGTTCAGCATCACCTCAGCGCCGCCCAGCCGCAGGAGCGCCCAATGAAACTTGTCCGGGCCCATCACGGGCGACGTGCTCACCACCTCAAACCCCAGCACATCGCGATAGAACTTCACTGCCGTCGGCATGTCATACACCTGCAGCAGCGGACAGACCCCGCGTACCTCGATGGCCATGGTTCACCTCACGATGGCACACAGCATACCGCGAGTGAGCCGTATTCCCGACGGGACAATCCTGGATGGCTCCACATGAAACGCCAATCACTCATGGCCGGTGGACAGGCGGCCGGCAGCCACGAGCTAAGAAGCTGCGGCCACTCGCGCCTTGCTCGGCTCCTGCGTCTCCTCCTCCATCAGCCAGCGGCGCAGCTGCAGGATGTCGTTCGCCCGCGCAATTCCCACCGGCTTCCGCACCCCACCCGGTTCGACGATGACCACGTTTTCCGTGCTCTTCCGCAACATCTCTCGATGCACCTGGTCCACCAAATCCCCGGGTTGAGCCAGCACATAATCGTGCCGGGCGAGCTCCCGCATTTTCAGCGGATGGTCCGGCGAGTCCGTTCGCAGCAGATCGTGGGGTTCCACAATTCCGACCAGCGCGCCCGCCGCGTCCACCACCGGCATCATCGCGATGTCGCCCGGCACAAAGGTTCCGAGCACCGTGCGCAGCGTATCGTCAGCCCTGAAAACGGTGAATTGCTTGCGCATCACTTTCTCGATCCGCGCCCGCATCAGCATCGGCGCCGAATAATCCTGCAGCACGATCAGCCCGCGCTTCACCAGCTTGACCGTCATAATCGATTCGCGGCTGCACAACCGCACCAGCCCGTCGGACACCATCACGCACACAATCAGCGGCAGCAGCGCATTCGGATTATGACTCAGCTCGAACAGAAACACGATGCTGGTAAACGGAGCCCGCGCGATGCCTCCAAACACCGCCGCCATGGCCGCCAGCGCGTAAAATGCGGGATCGCTCACCAGCGACGGAAAGAAATGATGGGCGCCCATGGCGAAAGTCGCGCCCAGACCGCCACCGACCACCAGTGACGGTGCAAACACGCCGCCGGTCGTGCCCGATCCCAGAGAGATGACGAGCGCCCAGAACTTCGCCACCGAAATTCCCAGCAGATGCCCCGCGGTCAGCCGATCGTTGAGCATGTCGCGGATGGTGTCGTAGCTGGTGCCGAGCACCTGCGGATAGAAATACCCAATCACGCCGAGGATCAGCGCGCCAATCACCGGCGACCAAATCAGCGCTCCCCTGATCGGCAGCTCGTCGAAGAAATCCTCGAGCCACGCGAGCACCCGAATCATCACTACACCCACGACGCCCATCAGCAGTCCGAGCACTGCGAACAGCCACAGCTCGTTCATGCCGGTGAGCCGGTACGCCTTCATGGGAAAGAGCGGTGCCCATCCGGCGAAGTGAATCCGTACTCCTGTCGCGACCGCCGCTGCAAACGCTACGGGGATAAACGAACGCGCGCGCAGCTCAAACAGCAGCAACTCCACCGCGACCAGGAGCCCGGCCAAGGGAGCCGTAAAGGTTGCCGCCATTCCCGCGGCCGCTCCGGAGGCCAGCAAGACGCGCCTGTAATACGGGGAGAGCCCCACGGCCTGCCCGAACAGGGAGCCAATCGCCGCGCCGGTCTGGATGATCGGTCCCTCGGCACCAAACGGTCCGCCGGTACCAATCGCGAGCGCGGTAGCCAGCGGCTTCAGAATCGCGACTCGGATCCTCATCCGGCTTTTTCCGAACAGGACGGACTCCATCGCCTCCGGAATCCCGTGCCCCTTGAGGGTCGGCTCCCAGAAGTGAATCATCGTTCCGACGACCAGCGCGCCGATGGAGGGAATCAGAATCACCCACAGGCCGAGGTGGTTCCCCGCCGGGTTCGTGATCGCGAAGGAAAATTTTCCGTAGAAGAAGATATTCGTGAAGAGGTGAATCAGTTCGAGCAGCCCCTGCGCCACCAGACCCGCCACCAACCCTACACCGAGCGCGAACAGGCAGATCTTGATGACCTCCGGCTCCAGCGCTACGCCGAACTGCCCCTTCCGGTTCGATTGCGATTCCGGCGTCGCGGCCGCCTCAGGAATCGGAAATTCAGCCATCTCGTAACTCCTCTCCGCGTCCCCGCCGCGCCTTGGCGCGATCGGCTACGGGCTTCCGTTGAAGCTTCGTTCCTGTCAAAAATCCCGCCTGGATGCGCCGCAGTTCGTCGTGATGCAGCTGCGTCAGGGTCGACAGAATCTCCTCACCCTTCGCGGTCACGCTGACCACCACCTGCCGCCGATCGGTCTTGCCGGCCTGCCGTCGCACGAGGCCGCTCTCCGCCGCCCGCTCCACCAGTCCCACGACAGAGTTGTTCCGTTCCTGGAGAAATTCGGCGAGATCGGAAACCGTCGCCCGGCCGTTCTCCGTGAACCCCGCGATGCCCAGCATGAGCTGGTGCTGCTGGGGCGTCACACCGCAGGCCCGCGCCGCTTTTTCACTGAAGCGCAGGAATCGGCGCAGGTTATAGCGGAACCACGCCAGATCCTGGATCATCTCTTTTTCCTTGTCCTTCCTCGCCCTCATCGCGTTCCTCGAAAAACAACATCCTTTCTTTCTGATGCATTAGATCGTAATACGATCTATGTTACATCGCATTGCGATCTTTTTCAAAAGGACGCACCACGGCGCTCGCCGGTGTTCCCCGCCGAGACTATTTCCCACTCTCGCATCCGTTTACGCGGCGTTTGCCTAACCAGCCTGCGCGTCCGCAGCCAGGAGCTTTCTTCCTGCGCTTACCGGTTTCCTGTGGTATTCCCTGCTCGCGCTACAATCCAGGCGACGCGTTCGCAAGCCCACTCCAGGAGACGTCGTATCCATGCAGACCACCGGCAACACCATCCTGATCACCGGCGGCACTTCCGGCATCGGCCGCGCTCTCGCCGAAGCCTTCTACAAGCTGGGTAACCACGTCATCGTCGCCGGCCGACGTAGGGCCCTGCTCGACGAAGTTACCGCCGCCAATCCGGGGATGGCCTCTGCCGTTCTTGACGTGGAAAACCTCACGAACCTGACCTCGTTCGCCGCCGAACTCGTCCAGCAACATCCGAAGCTGAACGTGCTCATCAACAACGCCGGGATCATGAAAACCGAAAACCTCGCCGACGGCTCCGACAACTCCGCCGCCATCGCGGCCACGGTCACCACGAACCTGCTCGCTCCCCTGCACCTGACCGCAGCTCTGCTGCCTCACTTAAAAAAGCAGCCGCATGCGACGGTCATGACGGTGACTTCCGGCCTTGCTTTCACGCCGCTCGCCATGACGCCTACCTACTGCGCCACGAAAGCCGCGATCCACTCGTGGACCCAGTCGTTGCGCTATCAGCTTCGCCATACTTCGGTCGAAGTCCTGGAGCTGGCCCCGCCCTATGTGCAGACGGAGCTGCAGGGACCGCGCCAACTCCAGGACCCGCGCGCCATGCCCCTCGGCGACTTTATCGCCGAAGTGATGGAAATCCTGAAAACGCAGCCCAACGCCAGGGAAATCCTGGTCCAGCGTGCTCACCCGCTTCGCTTCGCGGGGGAAAAAGGCCAAGCCGCTTACGATGAGTTTTTCAAGATGCTGAACGACTCGATGCACTGAGACTTCCGGCGCATCCCGTGCGTCCATGTCCTCGAATCAAGGCCATTTTTCCAGCGAAGTGCCCGCCTAAGGAGTTCCTATGCTGTCCTTGCGATCGCCCCTCCGCCTTGCTGTCGTGCTGCCTGCCCTTTTCGTTGCCGCCTTCGCTCTGCCTCGACTCAGCGCGCAGGCCATCCCCTCCGCCGACGCGCCACCGGCTCAGGAAGCTCCGCCTCCGCCGCCACCCGATACATCGCAGCCGCAACCACCCCCGCAGCCGTCGGTACCGCTGCCGCCTCCACCGCCCTTCGATATCGGCCTGTACCAGAACCGCGTTCCCGCGCCTGCCCTGGCTTTCCTCGGCCAGTTTTCGGGCGCACGCTCCGGCGATCTTTACCGGGACCGGCAGTTCAAACACATCGTCAGCGGCAACCTCCCCAACTGCATGTTCCACTACGGCCGCGACATGCCCCTCTCCGATGCCCTCGACCGAGTGATGCCGGGCTCGCAGGTCCCGGTTCAGGTTCGCGATAACCGCTATGTGCTGGTCTCGGGCGAGCGTGGACCTTACCTGGGCGGCCGCGGTTTTATCTGGATCGATATGCAGGACGGCATCGTGCTTGGCGGCTTCTTCTTCCGCCCCACCAACGGGGAGCCGACACCGACACTCGCGGCCTTCTCTCGCCAGATCAAGACGAAGGACCGTTCGATCGCCAGCAGCCAGCTTCCGCCGGCGTTCATGGACGATCTGATCCAGTGGTCGACGCAGTCGGGTGTCCCGCCCATCACGACCCGCTACTTTCTTACCGGCAACGACAAGCGGATTCTGCTCGAGCACACCGAGGATTACTGCGCTCCCGGGCCCGATCCGAATGCCCCGCCGCCGGCCCCTGACGAGTGCAGCGAGATGGACGCCGATGCTGCCGACATTGACATGAACGCCGCCTACTACCTGGAGCAGGTCAATTACGCCACCAATGCGACTGCCTGGATGATCACCGGCGACGACCAGGTCGCCTGGCTCGCCATTCGCGACCGAACCTGTGTCGGGCCGAATCCGCTGCCGTGCCGGATCCGCATGACCCGCGAACGGACCGCGTGATCGTCACCCGCAACCCCATCGTGCACGTCCCACACCGCTGAGCCGGGTCGCGCCAGAAAGCGTCATTCTGTGGCGTACTGTGATCTGCATCACATTTTCGGGCCGGCTCCTCCGGCACAATGTCTCAACAGGGCCTGAACCGTTGTCATCGTTGATGGCCCCGCTCAGGAGTATGTCAAAGGAATTGTTGGAGCTAGCGGCTGAGCTGGACCGCGTGGCGTCGTCCGTCACCCTCCGCAAAGGCACGGCGCTGTTTCACTGTGGCGACCGGCTCTCCGGCGTCTTCGTCGTGCGGAAAGGTGCCGTCACCCTTTCCGTCGACGCGCCAAGCACTCTTTATCCGCCCCGGACCCTCGGCTCGGGTGAGATCGCCGGCTTGCCCGCGACCTTCACGGGCCACTACAGCCTGTCGGCTCACGTCACTGAGGACGCGGAACTCGGTTTCGTGCCTGGCTCCAAAGTCACAGAGATCTTCGAGTTCTCTCCGCGCCTCTGCATGATCGCGATGCGGGTCATGAGCGAAGAAATCGCGCGCGTCCGCACGGCCCTGAAAGAAACTTCACGCCTCGAAGCTCTGGACGGCGATGGGAAATCGCATCACAGTTCCGGGAGTTCGTAAGCGGCGTGGGAATAAATCGGCAGCCTGTGGCCTGTCTTTGCGGCCTGATCTCTAATCGCCGATCTGGAGAAGTCCGGGCAGTACCTGGCCCGCATTTCCCCGCACCAGCCGCGTGAACACCGGCGCATTCATTGGCTCTTCCGGACCGATGTAGTACTTGCGCACGTGCGGCCCGGCCCAGCGCACAAAATTTGCCGCCGGATAGACGGCTCCGGAAGTTCCCACCACCAGCATCACCGTCGAGCGCTCGATCTCGCGCTCAATACGCGTCATCTCGAGCGGAATTTCGCCGAACCATACGATGTGCGGACGGATGCGCCCGCCGCAGGCGCATCGCGCAATGGCCTGCTCCGACTCATAGAGGGCCCCGTCGCGAAACGGCGCTCGGCCGCAGGGAAATTCGCACCGCGAAACGAACAATTCCCCATGCATGTGCACCAGCCGCTGCGACCCGGCGCGCTCGTGGAGATCGTCGACGTTCTGCGTGACCAGGAAGAAACGTTCTCCAAGCTTCTGCTCCAGCGCGGCCAGCGCCCGATGCGCCGGATTCGGCTCCGCCTGTTTTGCCCCCCGCCTGCGTTCGCTGTAGAAGCGCCAGACCCGTTCCGCATCTTCTTCCCATGCTTCCGGCGTGGCCACGTCCTCGACACGATAGCCCTCCCACAAGCCACCCTGATCCCGAAAGGTCTTCAGGCCGCTCTCCGCGCTGACCCCGGCGCCCGTCAGCACAAAGACGCGATCGTGGGGCCCAAGCAGGATTGGTTCTTCTATCCCCGTCATCTGCAGTCCCTTCAGCAACGGTTCCTGTTACAGATCTTTTATCCGCCAGTCGGCCTCAGTTGACCGTCGGCGCCTCGACTGGTTTCTTTGTCTTCCCCCAATTGAAATACCTTCCGACGATCCCTTTGACGACCAGGTGGTCCGTCGACGCGGTCGCCCCCCAGCCAGCACCAAAGTTGATCTCCCACTTCGGCGAGACAAACAAATTCGCCACCGGAAAGAACTGCTGCTCCTGGTTATGCAGATTGACGAAGTGTCCGAATTCTCCCCAGTAGCCGTAATACTCGATTCCAAAATTGATCACGGGCCGCGGCTGATACGTCACCGTCGCTGCCGGCCCGAACGTCATCCCATGCGGCGAAACGTCGCGGTAGTAGTCATTGACCTCGGGCTGCGGCGTTCCCGGAGGCAGCGATGTGGGATGGATCCCCCACTGCATGGTCGTGTTCACCGACCAGTACCACTTCCCGACGGTCTGATCGACAATCGGCATGATCTGCCACAGCCATGTCGGATTCGCATATGCCGGGCGCGCGTATCCGATCTCATTCGAGAGGCTCACGCCCACCGGCCAATGCCAGCCCGGAGGAACCCGCACCCGCGGCCGGATATGATCCCCCACCCATTGCACTCCAGTTCCGTTGTGCTCTTCAGTGAAGATGTAAAAGCCCACCTCCATCCAGTCGTTGACCCCCTGGGTCAGCTCGATGGTCTCGTGCTCCTGTCCCTGGGTCGGCTGCATCCCGTACTGCACGGTTGTGCTTCCTTCCACCGTGTAGTTGCTGTGCAGCTCCATCAGCAAGGTGCCCGGCGCCTGGGTCTCCGAGGGATACACCTGAATCTCGTAGCCGTCCTGCGCCCAGGCCATCGGCCCGGCGCATGCCAGCAGAACGGTGAGCACCATTTTCACAATGGCAGAGCGCGTGTGCGTGGCTGCCAACAATATCTCCTCCCTGCGGGCTTTTACGCGTAGTCGAACAGCATCATGAATCCGGAATCCATGTGGTCTTGCTGGTGGCAGTGGAACAGCGTTTTGCCAGGATTGTTGGCCGTGAAAACCACTTCCGTCTTCGCTCCGGTCTCGAGGAGCACTACGTCTTTGTGGATTCCTGCCGTCGCGCGGCGATTCAGCGTTCTCAGCTCAAAGGTGTGGCGATGCAAATGGACGGGGTGAATGTCGGTACTCTGGTTATCGAAAATCAGCCGGTAGCGGGTTCCCTCTTTCAGCATCACCGGTTCGATTTTCGGCCACGACTCGCCATTGATGGTCCAGTGATCGAAATCTCCATAGCCCTCAAATTTCGGCTTGAACACCAGCGGAATCGTGACCTCATTTTCGTCCGCGGTGCCGGCATTTGTAGCGCTGCCGAATTTCTCATACTGAAAATCGAACCGGCCAGGGTCGCGCCACACCGGCGCGCCAGTGCGATTCGCATACTCCACGACGATCCCCATGCCTTGCCTGCGCATCGCAGCATCCGTCTCGCCGAGTACCCATACACCCGGCTGGTGCATTTCCACCACCGCATCCACGCGCTCCGCCGGCCCGAGCCGGATGGTCTCGACCAGCGTAGGCGAGGCCACAGGATTGCCGTCCAGCGCCGTCACCAGAAACCGGTGTCCGGGCAGCGCCAGATTGTGCATCAGGGTCGCGCTGGCGTTCAGCACATGCAGCAGTACTCGCTGGCCCTCGCTCACGTGAATCGGCTCGCCATGCCCAAGCATCCGGTCGTTAATCGTCGCATAGCTGTACACCACTTCCTGATAGCCTTCACTGCTGCCCTGAGCATGACCGTCCCAATCGTGGAGCGCGAGGAAAATCTCCTGGTCGTAGCGCGCCGGATTGCTGGCCGGATCGATCATGAGGAAACCAAACTCTCCGCTGTAGGTGGCGCGGTCCACATGATGTCCGGCCGAGGTATGGGAGTGATACCAGCGAAATCCCGCGGGCCGCGCGACCCAGGTGTAGCGCTGGGTGCCACGGTGCGGCGCCGACTCCGGCGATCCCTCCTCGGTCGCGCCATCCTGGACGGAAGGAATCTGCAGTCCGTGCCAGTGCACGATGTCGGGAACGCCGGTTTCATTGACGACGTCGATGGTCACCCGCTGACCTTCGCGTACACGGATCAGCTCCCCCGGAACGCGCGCATTGAACGCGGTGGTCTTCACGATTTTTCCCGGCGCTATCTCCAGCCGGAGGGGCGCGATGCGAATCGTGTAATCCGGAGGAGCCTGGGCCAGCAGCGAAGCACAATGGCTGAGAGGCAAAGCTCCCGCCAGCGCGCCCGCACCGTGAACAAGAAAGTCTCTGCGTCTCACTAATCCGCGATCTCACCAGCTACTCTGCAGAATACTTCCCCAAAATTACGAATTTTTCATCGCGCTGCTCTGCGTTGGCTCCTGGGTGTCCACTCTTCCCTGTCAGCTATGCTGGACGCATGCTGCCCGCGCGCGATGCCCGGCTGGTCCAGATCGTGGACGCTGCTGTTGCGGACGCAGCGGGCCGGTCCGGCACCTGGCTTCTCTGCCGGGAGGGATGCACGCAGTGTTGCATCGGGGTTTTTCCTATCTCGCAGCTCGATTCCGCGCGTCTGCGCGAAGGGCTCGCCACTCTGGAATCCACGGACCCGCGGCGCGCCGCAGCGGTCCGCCAACGTGCCAGCGAATCGGTCGCCCGCCTCGCACCCGATTTTCCCGGTGACAGCGGCACCGGCATCGTCGACGAATCCAGCCCCGCCTTCGAGGACTTCGCTAACGACGAACCTTGTCCCGCTCTCGATGCCGCCACCGGCCGTTGCGATCTGTACGCGGCACGCCCCATGACCTGCCGCGTCTTCGGGCCGCCCTTGCGGACGCAAGAGGGATTGGGGGTCTGCGAACTGTGCTACCACGGCGCGACGGAGGATGAGATCGCGGCCTGCGCAGTCCGGCCGGACCCGGGCCAAGCCGCCCTCGAATCGTCACTCGCCGCTGAAGCCGAGCAGATGACAGGCCGGACCGGCAACACTATCGTGGCGTTCGCGCTGCTGGGCTGATTCGCATGCTGCCAGCAGAATCTCCCATGGTAGATTCGTCTTCATTCTCCCCGCGGAGCTGTCCATGTCACCCTCACGCCGCCATCTTCTGTTAGCCTTCGCTGCCTTCGTCGTCAGCCTGACCTCCTGCCACACGGCGACAACCGTCCCCGCCGCGCAACCTCGCCGCGTAATCGGATTCATGTCCGACTTCGACGTCAAGGACGATGCCATCGGTATCTGCAAAGCGGTCATGGAGGACGTGGCGCCCGGCGTCAAGGTCATCGACATCACTCACGAGACCACGCCATACGACATTGCCCAGGGCGCCCGATTCCTCGCCGGGTCCGCGCTTTACTTCCCCAAAGACTCCGTCTTTGTCGGCGTGGTCGATCCGGGTGTGGGCAGCACCCGCAAAGCGATCATCGCAAAATCCAAAGTCGGCCAGTTCTTCGTCGTCCCGGACAACGGGCTCCTCACTCTCGTGCAGGATCGCGACGGAATCGAAGCCGCGCGTGAAATCACCAACCCTGACTGGATGATTGGATCAAAGTTGTCTTCCACTTTCCATGGCCGCGACATCTTCTCCCCCGCCGGCGCGCATCTGGCTCGTGGCGATGACTGGACTCAGGCTGGTCCGTCTCTCGACGTCGCGCAACTGGTGCGTATCAACATTCCAGTTGCCACCATCGATGCCAAAGGCCTCCACGGTGACGTGATTGGCACCGACGGGCCCTTCGGCAATCTCATCCTCGACATCCCGCAGGCGATGTTCGCGCAGCTCGGTTATCAGATCGGCGATCCGGTCCCCCTTACCCTCAACGGCAAGTCGTACACCATCCCTTTGCACAAGACCTTCAGCGACGTACCCGTTGGCAAGCCGCTCTTCTACATCGACTCGCGTGGCCGCCTCTCTCTGGCGATCAATCAGGGCAACTTTGCCGAGAGCTATAAAGTCCATCCCCCGGGGCAGCTTTTTATTCCTCACAAACCATAGGTCGACCCATTTGTGAGAAGATTTTCAGCGCAACCCGTTTGCCCCATGTCGGGTTCCATCGGCTGTGCGGCAGCTTTTGAATTTCGGCCGCAGCTGGTGCAAACTTTTCTCCGGAAAGGAACAACCCACTCTATGAAGAAACTGCTTCTCGTTGCTACGGCTGCACTCCTGAGTATCCCCACGATTCCGTCCGCGCTGGCGCAGCGCATTTATGTGCAGGTGGGCCCGCCTGCGCCTATCATCGAACACCCCGGGCCGCGTCCCCATGAAGGCTGGGTTTGGGTCCACGGCTATCATCGCTGGGATGGTGGCCGCTATGTCTGGGTGGGCGGCCACTGGGTCGAGCCACCTCGCCCGCATGCGGTCTGGATCGACGGCCACGGGGGGCACGATCACGGCGGTTACTACTGGGTCGAAGGTCACTGGCGCTAGAAACCCAGATTCCGGGTTCTGACCCTGCGCTCGTCGAGCGAAGGGTTAGACCCGGATTTCGATGTCGTCTTCGAGGAGGGCGCGCCGGCCTGCGATGTTTTCCTGACCCCCAAAACCCATCTCCATTCCCTTCGTTTTATCCTGCTTAATTTTCTCCGCACCAGGGTGTGGGAAGATGCTCTAAGATTTTGTGTCTACCTGGGAGAGCGTCATGCCTCATTACTCCACGGTCCAAACCCACACGGATGCCGGCATCCATACCATCCTGCTCAACCGTCCGGAAAAGCGGAATGCCCTGAACCACCAGCTGATGGAGGATCTGACCCACGCTCTGGAGTCGTTCGCCGCGAGCCAGACCTGCCATGTGGTGATCATCACCGGCGCGGGCTCTTCTTTCTGTGCCGGCCTCGATCTGGAACACCTCCAGAGCATGCCCTCCGGTCCCGGCCAGATGACTCCAACCGAGGATTACAAAGCCGACGCGCAGCGCATCGCCACACTTCTGCGCACTCTCTATTCCCTGCCCAAGCCGAGCATCGCGGCGGTCAATGGGCCGGCCATCGCCGGAGGCATGGGCATCGCCACGCTCTGCGACTTCACCCTCGCCGTACCCGAAGCAAAATTCGGTTTCACCGAAGTGCGCATTGGTTTCGTGCCGGCGATCGTCTCGGCCTTCCTCCGCACGCAGCTGGGTGAAAAGGCGTGTCGCGACCTTCTGCTCACCGGCCGTCTGATCTCCGCGGAAGAAGCCGCGTCGCTTGGCCTGGTCAACCGGATCATCGGCGAGCCCGACCTGATCCGCGAAGCCCGCGCCCTCGCACAGCGGCTTCTGCGCAACAGCCCTGCCGCGATGCAAGCCACGAAGCGTCTGCTCTGCCACTACTCCGATCACCATCTTCCCGACGACATCGAAGCCGCGATTCGCAGCAGCGTCGATGCCCGTTCCAACGCCGACTTCCACGAGGGCGTAAGTGCCTTCCTGGAGAAACGCGAGCCGCACTGGCCGTCCGCGCACAATCCGGCAAAAGAGCCGGTCGGCGCGAAATAGAACCTGGCAGCGCGAGCGGCCGAGGAGGAGCGTGGGACTCTGCTCTCCTGCCCTGCCGTCACAAATATCGCTCCCTCGCCAGCCATCCTTCCACGACTTGTGGCATCATCTCCTGACAAGCGGCGCGGTTCGCGGAGGTAGTACTGTGACCAATCGATGGCTGGTCGCAACGCGGCTTTCCTCAGTTGTCGCGGTACTCCTGATTGCTATTGGTCCGTGCACCGGCGCGCAGACACGCCCGGCTTCGCTCCCCTCGCCCAGGGCCATGACCCCGGAAGCAGCGGGCGATCTGCTGTTTGCCCGGGGGCAATATCTCGAGGCCATCGACGCCTATATGCGCGCCCCCTATGACGCAGCCACCGTGAACAAAATCGGTGTGGCCTGGCATCACCTGTCCGCGGTTGCACAGGCCAGGAAGAACTATGAAGCGGCTCTCTCCCTGCGTCCCGATTTTCCTGAAGCGCTGAACAATCTCGGCGCGACCTACTTTACCGAAAAGAAATACGGTCAGGCCATCCGCCTTTACCGGCGCGCCCTGCATCTGGCCCCCGACTCTCCCATCACGGCCGCCAATCTGGGCACCGCGTACTTTGCCGAGGGCAGGGCCAGCCAGGGCCTCGCAGCGTATCGCACCGCCTTTTCGCTGGACTCCACCGTCTTCGACCTCGACTCGCCCTCCATGATCTTCAACGGCCCGATCACAGACCAGGAGCGTGCTCGCCAGGACTACTGCATCGCCGAGCTTCTTGCCGCAATGCACGACCAGGAGAGGGCCCTCGAGTACCTGAGAAAGGCGTTCGACGCAGGGTTCAAGGATGGCAAGCGGCTCTGGCAGGATCCCGCCTTCGCCGAACTTCGGCTAACCGCCGGCTTCGCTTCGCTGATCGGCGAAGTGCAGCTCAAATGAGCACAGGTCGTGACTTCCCCGTGCCTGGCTATGCACACTTCATAGCCACTTTTTGAGCAAAAGTGGTATCTCTACATAACAACTTGCAAGGAATTGCACATAACCACTACTATCCTGCCCATGCTCGACGTTTCTGCAGGAATAGTCCCGGTTATTCCCGTCAATCGCGAGGCCCCAACGCCTCTGCACCGCCAGGTTTACGCCGGATTTCGAGACGCGATTCTCCGCGGCGATCTCGCCGCCGGCCAACAGGTTCCCTCCAGCCGCGCCCTTGCTGCTGAACTTGCTATTTCCCGGTTCCCCGTTCTGGACGCCTACGCACAGCTTCTCGCCGAAGGGTACTTCGAAAGCCGGGTCGGCGCGGGCACGTTCGTCGCCTCATCTCTGCCCCATCAGGTCGACCACACGAAGCGTCCCAGCGAAGAATCACCTGCGTCGCGGCGCACCTCGCGCCGCTCGATGCTGTACCCCGCCTGCGAACCCAATCCGTGGCGCTATGGCTGGGGCGCCTTCGGCGTTCATCAGCCCGCCCTGGACCAGTTCCCCTTCGATCTCTGGTCCAGGATCATCTCCCGCCACAGCCGCTCCTTTCGTTTTCACCCCGCCGGCAACTTTCGGCCGCTCGGCCTGCAGATCTTTCGCGAGGCTATTTGCTCCTACCTGCGGACGGCTCGCGCAGTCAAATGCGATCCCGGTCAGATCATGGTCGTCTCTGGATCGCAACAAGCGCTCGACATCACCAGCCGCGTCCTTCTCGATTCCGGCGACTCCGCCTGGATCGAGGAGCCCTGTTATCCGCTCGTTCGTTCTTTGCTCGTCGGTTCCGGATGCCGCCCGGTTCCGGTCCCGGTCGACGACGACGGTCTGGATGTGAACGCCGGCATCCGCCTCTCTCCCAATGCGCGCGCGGCCTTTGTTACGCCGTCGCACCATTACGCTCTCGGCGTCACCATGAGCGCCTCTCGCCGCTTCCAGCTTCTCGAATGGTCCCGCCAGGCGTCTTCGTGGATCGTTGAAGACGATTACGACAGCGAGTATCGCTTCGACAGCATGCCCATCCCCTCCCTGCAGGGCCTCGATCCCTTCGATCGCACCATTTACATCGGAACCTTCAGCAAGGTCCTGCGCCCGTCAATGCGCCTCGGCTATCTCGTGATTCCCTCCGACCTTGTCGACCGCTTCGCCGCCGTGCGCTTCTCCATGGACATCTTCCCCCCGTATCTCTTCCAGGAAGTGCTTACGGACTTCATGCACGACGGCCACTTTGCCCGACATATCCGTCGCATGCGCTCTCTTTACAAAGGGCGCCGGATGGCTCTGGTCGAGAGCCTGCGTGCGGAATTTGGCGATTTTCTTGAGATCCACGGCTCCGAAGCCGGCATGCATCTTACCGTCACTCTTCCGGAAGGCTTCAAGGGCGGCGTCTCCGATGTGGACATTGCCGGTCGCGCCGCCAAGGACAAGCTCTGGCTGTGGCCGCTCTCCCCCTGCTACTCGAACGGCAATGCCCGGCAGGGATTTCTGCTCGGCTTCGGCAACACGCCCGAGGAACAGATGCCGGCCGCCGTTCGGCGTTTCCGGCAGGTCATTTCGGCGTGATTTGATTGAGGCCCAACTGGCTATGGCTGTTCCTCGAGGATTGGCTATGGCTACTTGCCACCCCAGCGGGCCAAACTTTCCTTAAACGGTTGTCCGAGGAGGGTGCACCGTGAAAACCCGACGTCTCTTCGCCAGCTTCGCCCTGGCCGCCGCTGCACTCCTGCTGCTCGGCGGCCCGTCTTCCCGCGCAGCAGTCCTTTCGCAAACACCCTCCGTCTCGACGCCTTCACCGATGTCGGCCGAAGAGCGGGGCGACCTCTGCATGGCGCGCCAGGAATACCTCGCGGCCATTGACGCCTACCGCCAGGCGCCGGTGAATGCCGTGACGCTGAACAAGCTCGGCATCGCGTACCACCACCTCTTCGCTCTCGACGAAGCCCGCAAGGAATACGAGAAAGCTCTCCTGATCCGCCCGAATTACCCAGAGGCGATCAACAATCTCGGCGCCGCGGACTTCGCCAGGGGGGACTATAAGGGCGCCATTCACCTCTACCGTAAAGCTCAGAAGCTGATGCCGCGCTCGGCCGTGATCGCCGCCAACCTGGGAACCGCTTACTTCGCGCGCCGCAAATATCAATCCGGCCTCGAGGCCTACCAGACCGCCTTCTCGCTCGATCCCCAGGTCTTCGCGGCTGATTCCCCGCAGATCATCACCGGTCCCACGACAGCTGAGGAGCGCGCGCGTCAGGATTACTGCATCGCGGAGCTCTTTGCCGAAGCCGGCAAAAAAGACCAGGCGCTGGAGTTCCTGCGCCAGGCTCTGAACAACGGCTTCCACGACCGCAACCGCCTCATGCAGGACACGGACTTCGCAGAGCTCCGCAAAACGCCCGAGTTTGCGCAGCTCATGGCGGAAGAAAAGCTTCACTAAGCGGCCGCACCCGTCGGCCCAACATTGAACGGCGAGTGATCAACAACCTCGGTCCGGAGTCGCGAGACGGACGGCAGTTCGCCGCACTCCGGGCCTTTTTTTTACCGACTGTGTTCTCATGGCCTGCTGCGCCTTCATCGCCCCTCTGGCGAAGGTTTTGTCACAGAGATGTTCTGAAGTTTGTTCACCGGCGCGCATCCGAGCCCACACGCGCTACAGTTCTCAGAGGGTCAGAGGCTGCGGAGTCCCCGATCGCGGCGCGAGGAATTCGTCACCACGACAGCCCCCGCGGGAGAGTTCAATGCGCGGCGATCATGCCGTCCATTTCGCCAGTCGGCGGCCTGCTCAGCAGAGATCCGGTATCAGCTGCGGAGCTCCGGCCAGCCTTGGAAGGCGCCCCATTTACACGCAATTTTGCGCCACTCCCCCCTTCGTAATTGCCATACTCAGTACTCCTGTACCGCTTTTCCTCCAGGGTGCGTCCAAAGGAGTAACTCCCATCTTCCCTTTTGAGTAGGGGAGTGGTACAGGTAGATATGGATACGGCACCCGCCACGGAAATACCCAACGACAAGCCTGCTTCGCCCGGCCTGCGACCTCTGACGGGGCTCGATCATCCAATCCTCATCAGCGTCAAAAACCTGCACAAGGGATATCTCACCGGCCGGGGTCGGCTGACGCTTTTCGACGGACTCTCGTTCGATATACTGCGGGGCGAAATGCTCGCCATCGTCGGTCAGTCCGGCGCCGGTAAGAGCACGCTCCTACACATTTTGGGCGCGCTTGATACACCCTCTGCCGGGGACGTATACTGCGCCTCAACTCAGTTGAACTCGCTCAGTCCCAGGCAGGCAGCCACGTTTCGCAACCGCGAGATCGGCTATGTCTGGCAGTTTCATTACCTCCTGCCGGAATTCACCGCGCTGGAGAACGTGGCGATGCCCCTGCTGGCGAGGGGCGAATCGAAGGTTCGGGCCTTCAGAAGTGCGGAGCAGTGGTTGAACGAAGTCGAACTCGGCGCTCGTCTCACACACCGTGCCGGAGAACTCTCCGGAGGTGAGCAGCAGCGCGTCTCGATCGCCCGGGCGCTGGTCACTCAACCGAAAGTCCTGCTGGCGGATGAGCCGACCGGGGACCTCGACAGCCTGACGGCGCAGATGGTGTTCAGCCTGATCAGCCGTCTGCACGCGGAGCATCATCTGACTTCGGTCATCGTGACCCATAACCAGGCGCTGGCGCGCCGCTGTACAAGGATTTTGCGGCTCGATCAGGGCCGCCTGAACGAAGTTGCTCCGTTGGCGGTTTAGGCAACGGATGGTTGGAAGTTGGGTTTGTAGCAGGAAACGGGATAGGCGGCGCATGCTGGAAACGGGTGAATCGGCGCCAACCCCGCAAAATGGGATGGATGCGGACGAACGCACCAGCCTCAGGGCCGCCCGCGATATTGGCCCCTGGATTCATGGCTTTGGGCGGCGGTTCGAGCCTCAGCCGTTTTGAGGCTCATAAGAACGAAGAGTCCCGAGTGCCCTCGGGCTTGCCGGCACCAACGACTGGCATCCCAAAGGCAGGCGGAGGCCTCTCAGAGGGAACATGTTCGAACGCTACACAGAAAAGGCACGGCGCGTCATCTTCTTCGCCCGATATGAGGCCAGCCAGTTTGGATCTCCGTACATTGAGACCGAACATCTGCTCCTCGGTCTTCTGCGCGAAGATAAAGCACTCACCAATCGCTTTCTTCGCTCGCACGCCTCGGTTGAATCCATCCGTAAACAGATCGAGGGCCACACCACCATCCGCGAGAAGGTTTCGACTTCGGTCGATCTGCCTCTCTCGAACGAGTGCAAGCGCGTGCTCGCCTATGCCGCAGAAGAGGCCGAACGCCTGTCGCATAAGCATATCGGCACCGAACATCTCCTTCTGGGCTTATTGCGCGAAGAGAAATGCTTCGCTTCCGAGATTCTGCACGAACGTGGGCTGAAACTGCTCGCGGTGCGTGAAGAGCTCGCCCGTGCCACGCAGGAAAAGGCCCCACAGCAACAGCGCAATCGCGAATCGTCGCTGCTGGCCGAGTTTTCGCGCGACCTCACCCAGGCCGCCATGGACTCCCAGCTCGATCCGCTCGTCGGCCGCGATTCGGAGCTGGAGCGGGTTGTCCAGATCCTCTGCCGCCGCACGAAAAACAACCCCGTCCTCATCGGTGAGCCTGGCGTCGGCAAGACCGCCATTGTCGAAGGGCTCGCGCAGCGCATCTCCGACGGCGATGTTCCCAGCTTTCTCTCCGACAAGCGGGTCCTCGCCCTCGACCTCTCGCTCATCGTGGCGGGCACCAAATACCGCGGCCAGTTTGAAGAGCGCCTCAAGACCATCATGAAAGAGCTGATGGAGAATCAAAACTCCATCATCTTTATCGACGAGCTCCACACTCTGGTCGGCGCCGGATCGGCGGAAGGCTCACTCGACGCCGCCAACATCCTGAAGCCCGCGCTCAGCCGCGGTGAAATTCAGTGCATCGGCGCAACCACGCCGGCTGAATACCGCAAGTCCATCGAGAAGGACCGTTCCCTCGAGCGCCGTTTCCAGGCCGTCAAGGTCCCCCCGCCCAACGAAGAAGACGCCATCAAAATCATCAACGGGATCAAGGACCGGTACGAGAAGTTCCACGCCGTCAGCTACACCGACGAGGCCATCAACTTCGCCGTAGCCCACTCCAATCGCTACATCTCCGATCGCTTCCTGCCCGACAAGGCGATCGACCTGATCGACGAAGCGGGGGCGCGCGTGAAACTGCGCCAGACTTCGCTGCCCGAGGAGATCACTGAAGTCCAGAAGCGCATCAAGTTCATCGTCCATCGCATGGAGAACGCGATCGCGAACCATGAGTTCGAGAAGGCCCGCTTCTACTCCGACGAAGAGCGCAAAGAGCGCGACAACCTGCGCGCACTGCGCGACAAGTACCACCTCGACGACTCGACCGCGGGCATCGTCGGCCGCGAAGACATCGAAGACGTGGTCAGCCGCTGGACCGGCGTTCCCATTACTTCGATCAAGGAAGAAGAAACGCAGAAGCTGCTCAGGGTCGAAGAGGAGCTGCATAAGCGCGTTATCTCTCAGGACAAATCCATCTCGGCTTTGGCTCGTGCGATTCGCCGCTCGCGGGCGGGACTCAAATCGCCGCACCGGCCGATTGGCTCGTTCTTATTCCTCGGACCCACTGGTGTAGGCAAAACCGAAATGGCTCGCACCCTCGCTCAGTTCCTGTTCGGCAGCGAGAAGTCGCTGATCCGTTTCGATATGTCGGAGTTCATGGAGAAGCACTCCGTCTCCAAGCTGATCGGTTCGCCCCCGGGATACGTTGGCTATGAGGAAGGCGGCCAGCTCACCGAGCGCGTCAAGCGTTCACCCTATTCGGTGGTCCTGCTTGACGAAATCGAGAAGGCGCACGCCGACGTTTTCAACATCCTGCTCCAGGTTTTTGAAGACGGTCAGCTCACCGATGGGCTCGGCAACACCGTCGATTTCAAGAACACGATCATCATCATGACCTCGAACATCGGCGCGCGGCACCTCCAGCGCAAGCAGGGGCTCGGCTTCCAGAGCGACCGCGAGGACCTGGTCATGGAGAAGATCGAGGACCTCGTCAAGAACGAGGTGAAGCGCACATTCAACCCCGAGTTCCTCAACCGTATCGACGAGATCATCCTCTTCCAGTCGCTGACGGATGCCGATCTGATCCAGATTCTCGAGCTGCTCGTGCAGCAGCTCAACACGAACCTGGCGCAGAAAGCCATCACCATCTCAGTCACCGAGGAAGCGAAGAAGTGGATCCTCGACAAGACCCTGGTCGACCGCAGCTATGGAGCCCGGCCGCTCCGCCGGGCCCTCCAGCGCTACGTCGAAGACCCATTGTCAGAAGCCCTCATCGCGGGAGGCATCGCCGAACGTCCGGCCTTCCTGGAGGTCTACCTCACCAACAATCAGCTCTTCTACCGTCCAGTCTCCAAAGAGGGCGAAGAGAAAGTCGCCGAAGGCATCCTGCTCGTCAGCTGATCCAACTCAATCCCAAGCAGAAAAGGCTGCGGATTCTTCCGCAGCCTTTTTTTTCCAGAGACCTGGATGGCTTTCACTCCACCCGCGTAGCCGTCACCTCCACCTGCATCTTCCCCTTGCTGTCCAGATCGTCGGAAGAGAAGACCATCGTGGGTTTGCCAACGGGAACCAGCACGGTGGAATCCCACACGTTTTGCCGTATAACCGGCTCTCCCACGCCGGCGATCTCCGTCTGGCGCGCAACGCTGCTGACTTCCGCCTTAAGCCGGAACCCAAGCATCTCCCCGTGCTCGATTGCTTCGCGCACATCGAGGTTCACGCCAAGGTCGATGTACTGAAACTGCGTATTCGCGGGGTTGGCATTGGCTCCGTAGGAGCCTGTGGCAATCGGCACACGCGACCCAGTCTTGATCTGCTGATCTCCCACGACGTGCCCGCTGCCCGTGGTGGCAATCGTCTCCTCGTAGCTCCGGGTGTTGGTCACTTTCCCCCCGGCGTCGAGTTCCGCCACAACAAAATGCACGCGATAAAAGTGCTGCGGCGTTGGGGGCGCGGCATCCTGAGCATTTTGCGCCCGCGCAGCAACCGGGAGCAGAGACAGTGTGAAGATTGCAACAAAGGTAGCGATCCTTTTCATAGTAGGCTCCTGTTCTTGTTATTGATCCTGATGACCGCCTGCTTGCAGGGACGGGTCTCGCAAATCGGCAACGATGATGGGCTGGTCCCAATGCTGTTGATCCTCAATCACCGCCTTCTTCACTCCCGGCGGTGCTTGCCTCGCGAACGACACGAGTGCCTCTTCTTCCGGGCTCAAGGGACGCGGCGTCGGAAAAGAGTCGAGCTTCGGCAGTTGCTTCGCTGCCGCAGTCCGCATCCCGCGCGCTCCAACCGCCGCCCTGGACCGCACGCTCGCCGATTCCGCGTCCACACGAGGTTCCCCTAAAGGGACCTCCACTCGCGCCACTCCCGGCGCCTTCGGCGTCCACGCAATCTCCGGCACCCGCGAACTCGGCATCATCCACACCACACCCACAGCTAACATCGCCGCCAACCCCGCCGCACCCCAAACCCACAAGGCCTTCCTCTGCAATTCCGACGAACGCGCGCTCCCCATCACGCGCGCCACCACCACCCGCGTCTCCGGGATCTCCCCGGGATCCGCATAGCTGCGCAGCGCCGCATCCATCCTCTCGTCCCGATCATCGCCACGCATATCGCCGCTCCTCCATCGCCCCAATCTTCTCGCGAAGCATCGCCCGCGCCCGCATAAGCCGCGTCCGCACGGTCCCCTCGGTAATCCCCATGGCCGCGGCAATCTCCCGCGAATTCATCTCCACCGACAGCGCCAGGGGCTGGCGCAACTCCTCCGGCAAGCTGTCGATCAGGTGATGCACGGCCGCCTCCCAACTCGCCTTCACCACGATTTCCTCGGGCCCCAGCGTCGGGTCGGCTACCTCTTCAGGCTCGAATTCGCCCCCGCTCTGGCCGCGAAGCGGCGACCGCCTGGAATGCGAGTCCCGCAAACGATCGACCGCCGCTCGCCAGGAAATGCGCGCCACAAAGGCCTTCTCATCCCTCAACCCCTGCCACGCACGAGCCCGCAAAATCTTCAGGAACGCCTCCTGCGCCGCATCCTCGGCGTCCTGCCGGTTGCGCAACACCGCCCACGCGACCCGATAAGCGAACCTCCACTGCCGTTCGACCAGACCCGTGAACGCCGCCTCGTCCTCTGGTCGCACCGGCCTGGGCTCCTCACGCCTTCAATCGCAAAGACGGCGCCGCATGCTCAGGTGTTCATTTTTTTGAAAAACCAGGCCACGCAGGATTTTCGGGTCATAGTGCGTAAGCCGGCGATCGGCTGAACGCATCGCCAAACCGAACCCCCTTGCGCCTTTCGCCAGGGCTTCCGCATCTTAAGCCTGTTCAAAGAAAACGCATTCAGGAAGGACCCTCGATGTCCAAGCCATCCGAAACGCCGACCGCTCCCAAAGCTCCCCTCTCTGATGCCGCAATCGATCAACTCTTCCGCGAAGCGCGCACCTACCAGGCCTTCCTGCCGATCCCGGTCCCTGCCGAGCTGCTCCGCCAGGCCTACGAACTCGCGCGCCTCGGTCCCACCAGCGCCAACTCGTCGCCCGCCCGCTTCGTGTTTGTCACCAGCAAGGAAGCCAAAGAGCTCCTCAAGCCCACGCTCTCCCCTGGCAATGTCGGCAAAACCATGGCTGCCCCGGTCACCGTCATCGTCGCGTGGGACACGGAATTCCACGAGAAGCTTCCGAGACTCGCGCCGCAGATGGACTTCCGTTCCTTTTTTGCCGGCAACCAGTCCCTCATCCACGAGACCGCCTTCCGCAACAGCTCGCTGCAGGGCGCGTACTTCATCATGGCGGCTCGCGCCCTTGGGCTCGACTGCGGACCGATGTCCGGCTTCGATCAGGCCAAGGTCAACGCCGAATTCTTTCCTGATGGAAAATGGAAATCCAACTTCCTCATCAACCTTGGCTACGGCGATAAGACCAAGCTCTATCCCCGCAACCCACGCCTTGATTTCGAGGAGGCCACTCAGGTTCTGTGATCCGGCCCGGGATCACGGATCCTGCTTGCTGATCAGCGTGGCCCTTGGCGTGTACCCTGCGGCCTCATCCAGTGCGCTGTAGCGTGCTGATGTGCGCTGTACCCTGCTCGTTGTTTTTGCTAAGCTGGCGCGAACCCGCTATTCCCTTTCCCGAGGTGACCCATGGTGGATCAGCACACCCTGCACATGATGATGGGCATGATGAGTATCTTCTTCGTCTTCGGCCTGATCATGATCGTCATTGTCATGATTCCCTACTGGTTTATCTGGAAGAAGGCCGGCTTCTCGCCGTGGCTGAGCCTCATCATGCTGGTTCCACTGGGCAACATCATCATGCTGTATGTGCTCGCCTTCAGCGAATGGAAGGTCGTGCCTGTCACGCAGGCGACCTACATGCCGCCCCGCGTCTGATTCCAGTATTGGAAGCTGCGCTGCAGAGAACCCACAGGATCCTGGGTCCCGCCCCGAGCGCGCGGAGGCCGAGACCCGGTTCCTCCTGACTTCTACATTCCCCAGATCGCTCGCACTTCGACGGCTCCGTGACTCGCCGCCGGACACTTCGCCGCCCACTTCAGCGCCTCATCCAGGTCCGCCGCCTCGATCAGGTAATATCCGCCCAGCTGCTCTTTTGTATCGGCAAAGGGTCCATCCAGCACCTGCGTCTTGCCATTGACCGGGCGCACCGTTGTCGCCGTCGGTGTCGGCCGCAGCCGGTTGCTCCCCTTCAGTACACCCGCCGTCTTGAGGGCCTCGGTGTAAGCCATGTATGCCGCCGCACCCTGCTGCTGTTGTTCCGGCGTCATCTTGTCCCACATCGACTCCTCGCCATAGATCATCAACAAATATTCCATCGCACTCCTCCGTCCGTACCGTGAATTAGGCGGGCACATTGTCCCGCCACCATGATGACGCCCACCCCGCCTCGATTTGGACAATGTCAGATAAAAACTTCAGGCCGGACGAGCAGCGGTAAGAACGTCGGTCATGGTTGCGCGAAGCGCGCCCGCCTGGACGGCCCGCGTCCGCCTCAACGGTCAGTTGCCGAACTGCCGCAGATGATGGTCGATATGTTTCCAGTTCAGCGCATTCCATTGATCGATGGTCAGCGGTCCAAAGATGAAATGCTCGGGCCCCGGACCACTCGGCGCCGTCGCAATCTGCTCCATTCGCTCGAGGACCCGCGCCCGGTCGTCCTCGAAATCTCCTGGAGGCGTCCTCAGCATCTCCGGCGGAGACTTCGCTCCCTTTGGCATCGGAATCACATAGAGCGCCAGGTGCTTCATCGGAAAATGACGCGGGATCGGCGGTCCCATCGGCGGCACCGGCAGCGTTCCCAGCGCCGAATCGAGCGCATCGCGCAAATGGCACATCATGCGCGGCGCATCGAGATTGCCCCACCGCGCCCTCGATTCCGGCCGTACCTGGGCCAGCCGCGCCACCAAGCCCTTCCGGTCCGCTTTATTCCGCAACGTTGGCATCACCTATTAGCTCCCGCGTCAAAATCTTACCGGACGCGCCTTTATAGTTGTCATCATGCCCCGCGCCGCCACCACCTGGCTCCTCACTGCTTTCCTCAACGTTGCCCCAGCCCTGGCCCAAACGGCAGGGCAAAGCCCTGCCCAGTCCGCGCACGCCTTCACCACCGCGCACCGCCATGAGCTCATCCAGCATTTCTCCGACTTCCTCGCCATTCCGAACGTCGCCGCCACGCCTGACGGTCTGCGCCGCAACGCCGACTACCTGATCGATCAGCTGCACCAGCGCAAGATCGACGCACACCTGCTCACCTTCCCTGGAGCCCCCTCCGTCGTCTACGGCCACATTGACACTCCCGGCGCCACGCACACCATCGTCTTCTACGCCCACTACGACGGCCAGCCCGTCACGCCTTCCGAATGGGAGATCCCACCCTTCTCTCCCACCGTTCGCGACGTCAATGGCGAGGCCCGCATCTGGGCTCGTTCCGCCGGCGACGACAAGGCCGCCATTTTCGCCCAACTCACCGCCATCGACGCCCTCCGCGCCGCCAACCTCGCGCTCCACGCCAACATCCGTTTCGTCTGGGAAGGCGAAGAGGAAGCGGGTTCGCCCCACCTGGAGCAAATCCTCACCGCCAACTCCGATCTCGTCCACGGCGACGTCTTTCTCATCTGCGATGGTCCTGTCGACCAGTCCGGAGCGCAAACCGTCGTCTTCGGCGCACGCGGCGACAGCCATCTCGCGATTACCGTCTACGGCCCGCATCACGGCCTGCACAGCGGACATTACGGCAACTGGGCGCCCAACCCCGCCATGATGCTCGCGCAACTTCTCGCCGGCATGAAGGATGAGAACGGCCACGTCCTCATCCCGCACTTTTATGACGGCATCGCGCCGCTCTCGCCCACGGAAAAAGCCGCGCTCGCCCGCGCCCCTGTCAACGACCCCATGCTGATGAAGGCCTTCTGGCTCGGCCACACCGAGAACGCCCCCGCGCATCTGCTCACGCTTCTCAACGAGCCCTCGCTGAACATCAACGGCCTCTCCTCCGGAGCGACCGGAGCTCACGTCGCAAACGTCATTCCGCCCACCGCTACTGCCGATCTTGACCTCCGCCTTGTCGTCGGCGAAGACTGGCGCGAGCAGCAGCAGCGCGTCATCGACTACGTCCGCTCCCGCGGCTACTTCGTCGTCGATGCCGAACCCTCTCAGGAAATCCTCACTGCGCATCCGCGCGTCGCGTTTATTGTGCGCGACCAGGCTGGCTACAACGCCGTCCGCACACCGATGGATCTCCCGATCGCGCAGGAAGTGATCGCCGCCGTGCAGAGCACGGTCACACAAATGGGACGGGGGCAGGTTGTCTTATTGCCTACGATGGGCGGCAGCGTTCCCCTGGGCGCCATGGAGCGAGCCGCACACACGCGCACCATCACCGTGCCGATCGCAAACTACGATGACAACCAGCACGCAGCCAATGAAAATCTGCGCCTCCAAAACTTATGGGACGGAACCGAAACCATGGCTGCGCTGCTGGAGATGCAGTAGTAGTTGAGCGGGTTGAGCAGCCGGGGTTCGACGAAAGGCCCTCGGGGTGGTGTTTTTCCGGCGCATGATTGAGCATGCAAACGGGTAGGTGCGAGCAGTCCCAGGAGGACCTTTGCACTCAGGAGGACCTTCGCACTTTTGTTGTGCCCTTTTCCGGAGCCGGGCATCCAAGGTACGAATCTCATTCAGACCAGGCAGAGGCTCAACGCTGTGGTGAGGACAGGCATCCCTGGTTTCATCGCACAGGGTCGATAAACGAAAGGAAAACCGCAAATGACGCAAACCACAGAGGAAGAACAAATACGAGAAGCTCTGGATTCGCACTGGCAGGCTTCTGCAGCCGGCAACTTGGACGCTGAACACGCTATTTACGATGACAATTCCATTTGTGACTATCCTCAGTCGGGCGAACGAATCCTTGGGCGAGCCAATTTGCAGGCCTTGCGGGGTCATCACCCCGGCAAGCCGTCAGGTTTCAACGTCAGGCGGATGGTTGGAAGAGGCGATCTCTGGGTCACGGAATACACCATTCTCTACCAGGGGCGACCAGCATACACGGTGAGCATTATGGAGTTCAGCAACGGTAAGGTGGTGCACGAGACGCAGTATTTCGCGGATCCCTTCGAGGCTCCGGTCTGGCGGAAACAATGGGTTCAGCAGATTCCCTGAGCGAAAGGCACGACGGGCCGACACAGGAGAAGTGCTGCTGCGCACTGCGTCGGCGAAGTGTTGGAGCAACCGGCTTGCCGGCCCCAGAAGGCGGATGAGTACCGAGACGTCGGCCTACGTTGACTCACGCACTTGGTCCGCCGCCGGCGCGCGATTCTTCAAGCCTCAATCTTCGGGTCGGGCCGGCGCGCGAGACTTGCGCGGAAGCCTCTCCCGCGCAACCAGACCCTCACCCCTACCGCGACCGAGCTCACGACCGTAGCCGCCTCGACAAAGACCTTCCCCCCATCGAGCAGGTCCGGATGCCCATCCTTCAAATTCGGGTCGGTCAGGATGCTGTGCAGAAAGAACAGCACCGCTGCCGGAAATACCAGATAGTGCAGTTTCCTCCAAACCGGTCGCCCAATCCGCGTCCGCAGCAGCGAGGAGACAAACACCAGCACGAGCAGGTAGAGCGCACCGGCCCCGGCCAGATTCAGCTTCGGCTGCAGCGGCGAATCGACTGGCCACAGAATGTCGTAAAGCCGGAAGCGCGGACTTCTGACAAACAGCAGCACCACAGGATGCGTCAGCGTCAGTGCCACCGCGCAATAAGCCGTCCACTGATGCAAAGCAAAAAGATTGACTCGCAGGTGCGGCCAGTTCCTCACCGGGCTGTAACGCAGGGAGATCAGCATCCCGATCAGCAAATTAATCGATGCGGCGCCCACCGCGCCCAGCCCAAGGTATGCACAAAGATCCAGTAACGTCATGCCGGTCGGAACACTCTACCGTATGCCGCCGTGGGAGTACAGGTTTGCTCCAGCCGCCGACTCATGTATCCTTCCCCTTCACTTTTGTTGATCGCCCGGCGTGATCCCTGCGCCGCAGCGTTGATTTCGATTTTCCCGTACCTTCCTCAACGATCGGTTTACCAACGAAGGAGTGTGACCGCGTGTTTGACTTGCTCTCAACGTTCTCCGCTGTCTCTTTGCGCCGTCCCGCCCATTTCGCCGCAACCCTGGCCATCTTCGCCCTCACCGCTTCGGCGCAAAAACCAGCGAAGCACTCAACCCCGCCGACCTCGCAGCCCCCATCGGCCGCTCAGCCGGCCGCGCAACCCGCGGCAGTCGCACCTTCACCCGGCCCTGCGGGCGGATTCGACGCCTTCACCCTGCGCCAAATCGGCCCCTTCCGCGGTGGACGCGTCGACGCCGTCACGGGAGTCGCCGGCCAGCCTCTCGTCTACTACTTTGGAGGGACCGGCGGCGGGGTTTTTAAGACCATCGACGGCGGCCACACCTGGAAGCCCATCACCGATGGCCACATCAACTTTGGCTCCATCGGCTCGATTGCGGTGGCGCCTTCGGATCCCAACGTGATCTACGTCGGCACCGGGGAGAGCGCCATCCGCGGTAATGCCTCTCATGGAGACGGCGTTTACAAGTCAATGGACGCAGGCCAAACCTGGACGCACATCGGTCTCGAAGACACGCAGCAGATCGGCCAAATCCGGGTCGATCCGAAAGACCCGAACCTGGTCTATGTCGCGGCCCTCGGCCATATGGCCGGACCCAACGCCGAGCGCGGCGTCTTCCGCTCCAAAGACGGCGGCAAAACCTGGCAAAAGGTCCTGTTCAAAAGCGAAAACGCCGGCGCCATCGACCTCGCCATGGACGACACCAACCCCCGCGTGCTTTACGCCAGCTTCTGGCAGGTCGTCCGCCATCCCTGGACCTTCGAAAGCGGCGGTCCCGACAGCGGCATCTGGAAATCCACCGACGGCGGCGATACCTGGACCGACATCACGCACAATCAGGGCCTGCCCAAAGGCGTGCTCGGGCGCATCGGCCTCACCGTCTCGCCCGCGAACCCCGAGCGCGTGTGGGCTCTGATCGAAGCGCAGGAGGGCGGCATCTACCGTTCCGACGACGCCGGCAAAACCTGGTCGAAGCAAAACGGCGACAACTCGATCAAGCAGCGCGCCTGGTACTATTCCCAGGTCTTCGCCGATCCCAAAGACGAGAACACCGTCTACGCGGTGAACACCGCGCTCTTCAGATCCACCGATGGCGGCAAGACCTTCACCACCATCCGTAACCAGCACGGTGACAATCACGATATGTGGATTGCCCCCGAGGACCCCAACCGCTTCATCGAATCCTCGGACGGCGGAGCGCAGATCAGCTTCGACGGCGGCAAAAGCTGGAGCACGGAAGATAACCAGCCCACCGGCCAGTTCTACCGGGTCTCGGTCGACAACGACTTTCCTTACCACATCTACGGCGCACAGCAGGACAATACCACCGTGGCCACGCTCAGCCGCGGCAACTCTGGCTCCATCACCACCAGCGACTGGCACGACGTCGGCGGCGGCGAAAGCGGCTGGGTCGTTTCGGATCCTCTCAACTCCCGCTATGTTTACGCCGGCTCCTACGACGGCCTTCTCACCCGCTTCGATACGCTCACAGCCTCCGAGCGCAACATCAACGCGTGGCCCGACAATCCGATGGGCTCCGGCGTCGAAGCCATGAAGTACCGTTTCCAGTGGAGCTTCCCACTGCTCTTCTCTCCCAACAATCCCCACCGTCTCTACGCGGGCGCCAACGTCCTGCTCGCAACCACCGACGAGGGCCAGCACTGGACCGTGACGAGTCCCGACCTCACCCGCAACGACAAATCCAAACAAGGCCCCTCCGGCGGGCCCATCACTAAAGACAACACCGCGGTCGAGTACTACGACACGATCTTCACGATCGATGAGTCGCCGCTCAAAGCCGGCGTGATCTGGGTAGGCTCCGACGACGGCCTCATCCACCTGACGCAGGACGACGGCAAAAGCTGGCAGAACGTCACGCCCAAAGACATGCCGGAGTGGATCCGTATCAACTGCATCGCCGCCTCACCCTTCGACCCAGGCACCGCATACGTCGCGGCGACGATGTACCTCTCCGACGACTTCCATCCTTTCCTCTACAAAACCAACGACTACGGCAAGACCTGGAGGAAAATCGTCAACGGCATCCCCGACGACGATTTCACGCGCACTATCCGCCCCGATCCCAACCAGAAGGGCCTGGTCTTCGCCGGCACCGAGTCGCATCTCTATATCTCCTACGACGATGGCGACCACTGGCTTCCCTTCCAGCTCAACCTCGCTGCCGTCCCCGTGACTGACATAACGTTCCAGAAAACCCAGGACGAGATGGTCCTCGCCACCCAGGGCCGCGGCTTTTACGTCCTCGACGACATGCCGCTGGTCCGCGCCCTTAACCCCGCCAACTTCCAGCGCAGCTCCGAGGTCGTCCTCTTTCCCGTCAAGCGCGCCATCCGCATCGACGGTGGTGGCGGATTCGGCCGCCCTGCGCCCGACGAAGGCGCCAATCCTCCCAGTGGCGCAGCCATCTACTACTACCTCAAGACCAAACCTGAAGAAGTGAAGCTCCGCATCACCACCGCCGACGGCAAGCTCGTCCGCGAAGTCTCCAGCAAACCGAAGAAAGATCAGGGTGTCGAGGATGAGGACTTCGGCCCGCGCACCATCCCGGTACCCGCGAAGGAAGGCCTCAACCGTTACGTGTGGAACCTCCGCTACGACGACGCCACCGGCTTCCCCGGCCTGCTCATGTGGGACGGCTCGCTGCGCGGCCCTATCGCTTCGCCGGGTGACTACAAAGTCGAGCTGATGGTTGATGGAAAAACCCAGTCCCAAAGCTTCACCGTGATCAAGGACCCGCGCGCTCCCACGACGCAGGATGACTTCGACAAGCAGTTGACGTTCGCGCTCAAAATCCGCGATCGGGTCACCGAGGCCAACCAGAGCGTTATCGATATCCGCGCCGCCAAAGATCAGCTCAAGCCGTATCTCACCAGCTCGAACGATCAGGTGAAGAAGAGTGCGAAGGACCTCACCGACCAGATGACCGCGATCGAAGAGGCGATCTACCAGACCAAACTCAAAGCCGGCGAAGATGCGCTCAACTTCCCCATCAAGCTCAACAACAAGCTGGCCGCGGTCGAGAACGTCGTCGAGGAAACCGACGTCGCGCCCACCGCGCAGTCCTATGAAGTCTACGACCAGCTCAACGCGCAGTTACAAACGCAGCTCGATCAGCTCCACCAGATCGAGACCTCCGGCATCGCCGACTTCAACAAACTCGTCCGCGACCAAAACATCCCCGCCATCACGATCCCAGCGCCAAAGAAGGAAACGCCCTGACCGGCGCCCCACCCTGGCGACCGTAGCCAGGGTGGGATTTGTTCCTGATCTTTGGATCGCCGCTCCCTGCGTTCAGCTCCACACCGGCGCCCGCCTCCACAACCGCGCCGTAAGCGCCCCAAAAATAAACCCGCCGACGTGCGCCAAATATGCGACACCCCCGGTCTGCACATTCGCCACCGCACCCGCGTTGAAAAGCTGAATCAGAAACCAAAATCCAATCAGCAGCACCGCCGGAATCATCGTCACACGCACAAAAATCAAAATGATCAGGATTGACTTGATCCGGTCTCGTGGATAGGTCACGATAAACGCACCCATCACCGCCGCAATCGCGCCGCTCGCTCCCAAAGTGGGCACCGTGGAACTGGGGTTGCCCGCCACCTGCGCCAGCATGGCGATCACGCCACCGAGCAGGTAGAACAGCAGGTACCGCCCCTTGCCCATGGCGTCTTCCATCTCCGGACCGAACGCCCACAGGAACACCATGTTCCCGATGATGTGCAGCCAGCCGCCGTGCATGAACATGGCCGTGAAGATGGTTATCCAGTGGTGATCCGTAAAGATTCCCGCCGGAATCGCTGCCCACTTCGCCACGAACGCATCGCCGCCCACAAGCTCCCGCACAAAGACGAACGCGTTCAGCAGGATGATCAGTGAGGTTATCAGCGGAAACGAACGTGTCCTTCGCGACGCATCCGACAAGGGTATTACGGTTCCCAAGCCAACCCTCCCACCACGCTTCGCTCACGCTTTCGCAGATACGCGACCCGCCAGCAGCAGCATCAGCCGCGAAGACCCGCTGAAGATCATGCTAATGCCCAGCAGCGTCCCAATCACCCACGGGCTGTTCGACGGCCATGTCATCCAGATCAACATTGAAAGGATCAAGGTCACGACTCCATCCAGCAGCAGCCAGCCCCAACCCGACAGCGGCCGTATACGCCACGACAACACAAACTCCAAAACCGCCTCGACAAACAGATACGCTCCCAGCGCCAGCGTTAAGGCCGCAAGCCCTGCGACCGGATGCAGCAGCATATAAAACCCTACGAGTATATAGACAATTCCCAGCAGAATTCCCCAGATCAGCCCACCCGCTTCGCGCGTGTGCCAACCGAATACCAGGTGCATGACACCGCTGAAGACCAGCAACCAGCCAATCAGGATTGTTGCCCCAATGCCCGCAATCGGCGGCACAACGATGGCCAGAATTCCGGCCACGATCATCAGAACGCTGAGGGCAATCGACCAGCCCATGGATTGTTTCGCAAGGGTAACGATGGATGACGTACTCACGATGCTCCTCCTTCGGCTGTCGCGACTTCGCGACAGCAATTCCCAAATTTTTGTTGGAGGCCTGGCCCTGTCGGGAATCAAGTCGTTGCGCGCTGAGGCACACGACGCGCCTTTCTCTGCGATCGTCAGCCATTTGTTCCGTGGCCGCCGCATCGCACCATCGTGTGCCGACATCCTGCTCGCGAACCACTGAGACAGGGCAGCCCGACTCTACTCCAACTCTGAAGAGGAAAACAAGCAGGGCCCG